>Ga0114966_10000406_pt1 | contig 42338 bp, 41 predicted proteins | sample M_130207_XF_Meta_FD_87029 | JGI IMG/M metagenome (GOLD analysis project Ga0114966, IMG submission 87029) | Freshwater microbial communities from Lake Montjoie, Canada to study carbon cycling - M_130207_XF_MetaG | ecosystem: Environmental > Aquatic > Freshwater > Lake | place: Lake Montjoie... | reverse complement strand
GTATAACATATATATTCTGTTTCTATAAAATCACACCAAAATACATCATAAAAATTATTATAATTAGAAGAATATTTAATTTTTTTATTTTCATAATCAATATAATAATTATTAGGTTCTAAAATTGGAGATTTATTTATTATTTTTTCTTGATTTTCTTGTATATTTTCTACAATATTATTATTCATTTTAATATATTATATAATATTATCTTATCTTTATATTAAAATCGGCGTTTGAAATGTAAAAAGGTGTAAATACTGCTTATTATATATTTAATAAAAACAACTTAGAAAGAAACCGTTAATATACTTTGTAGAAGGGTGGCGCAGAGGAAGCGCGTCGGGCTCATAACCCGAAGGTCGGAGGATCGAACCCTCTCCCTTCTAGTTTTAAAAATATTTATATAAATTTTATAAATACTTTTTCAAGAATATGCACAAAATGAGAAAATGTCTAAAAACAAATAATAGAAAAATATGTTCGAAAAAATAAAAAAATTACAAATGATTTTTATATGGTTTAGGACTATATAAAAATCGGCGTTTAAAATGTTAAAACATTTAAAAACTATTTAAAACAATAATCATTTATTTAACTAATGAATTTCACGTTTTTAGTCTCCGCTTTTTACCCATTCTTTTATTTTATGATGTTTATTGAATATGTAAGAACACTTTATCCTGATTATTTTAATAACATAATGGTTCAACTCGCATTAGCAAGTATTAGTTTGTTTAGTAGAGGCCAGTTATTGTATATTAAAAGTAAAAAGGTTCTCTCTAAAAAATATACATACCTTTTAGAATCATATCCACAACTAGCAAAATTTGTAGAAAAATACTTCTCAAATAATCGTCAACAAACAGATGTTGATTTTGTTGTTGATGGCAAAATTGTATATTCTACTACAAAAGAACGTCTATTAAATAGTGGTAATTTATATGATGAAACATACAGCAAAATCCCAACAGATTTTGAATTAATTATTTATTCAAAAACATATAAAAATGATGAAACCGAAAATATTACATATAAAAAAGTCCTGTCTTCATTTCCAGTTGAAGATAAACATTTCAATATAGTAAAAGCAGATTATCGATTTCTTTTAACGGAAATACTAATTAATGACAAATATATTAAAACAAATTTCTCAAATAATATTCATAATTATTTTGTTGTCGATAATTTTTTAAATGACTCTTTTATAAAATATTATTTAAATCAATATCACGTAAATGAATTTAATATTGAATGCTTGAACAATTTTGACTACAAAATTAGAGTGTTAGACCAGAATGTAAATGAAGTAGTTTTCGATAAAGAGAACCAATTATTAATTAATAAAGAAAATTATGAAATTAAAAAATAAATATTACAATAATTATAAGAGATATTAGTGTAATTTATTTTATTAATATATTTATTAAAACAATATAAAAAAAAATTGAAATAATAATTTATAAATGGTAACTCCGCATATTACAATGACAACTGACACATCAATGGAGGAATTTCATATATTATCTGATAAATGGACTCTTTGGGCACATTTACCACATGACACCGATTGGAGTATTGGAAGTTATAAGCCAATTTATACATTTGGATCCGTAGAAGAAACAATTGCTGTAACAGAAACACTTCCTGATATTTTAGTAAAAAACTGTATGTTGTTTCTTATGCGTGATGGTGTAGCGCCTATTTGGGAAGACCCGAAGAATCGCGATGGCGGTTGCTTTTCATATAAAGTTGTAAATAAAAGTGTGTATGATGTGTGGAAAGAACTCACATATGTTATTGTAGGTGGCTCTATTAGCAAACAACATACGTTTGTTAACTGCGTTACAGGAATTACCATTTCTCCCAAAAAAAACTTTTGTATTATTAAAATTTGGATGACAAATTGTTCAAATCAAAATCCAGGTATTGTTACTAGTGATGTTAGCGGACTAAGTCCTCAAGGCTGTATATTTAAAAAGCACACACCAGAATATTAAATCAAATTTTATAAAAAGTTGAGAAAAAGAAAATCTTTCATAAAATATAAAATGATAAAACATTTTTGTATCATTTTATTACAATTGAACTAGTTATTTATAATTTTCATAAAATATTTTTTTGATTTTTTATTTGTCAGTATCCAACGTTTAACAATATACATCTAGAAATACGATACAAATTTTAAAAAAACAATACCTGATGCGCCATTACCGCCTCCAAATGAACTCGTAGACCCACCACCGCCAGCAGCGCCTCCTCCTCCACCACCAGAACCATTTGTGCCGGGTTGTCCAATTCCACCACCGGTTAATCCTTGTGATGATTGACCACCATTTCCGCCTCCACCTACACCACCTAATCCCCCTGCTAATGGTGTAGGATTAGGGGACGTTGTATAACTTCCTCCGCCTCCGCCTCCGCCTCTTGTAGTTACTACGCCTCCGACATTTGATGAAACACCAACACCTCCTGAACCACCTGTGGAAAATGTTGGAGATATTCCGCCTGCCCCACCTATAGCACCAGCACCTCCACCTCCACCTCCGCCAGCACCTCCAGCAGATGTTTTGCCTCCATTGTAACCTTGACTTGCAGTGGCAGTTCCAAATGTATTAGTAGATGTTCCGATAATAGAATTATAATTATTTGCTCCTCCGCCAGATCCACCGGATGTTGGATTTGTTGGACTTCCACCACTACTACCTCCACCTCCTCCTCCGATCGAAGTAATTGTAGAAAATATTGAACTAACACCTTGATTGCCGCTAGTTATTCCAGCAGCCCCACCTACCCCACCTGCCCCAACAGTTACTGTATAGGATGTTACAATAACAGATAATGGTGTTTCAGCACTTGCTCCGCCGCCCGAATTTTGACCAATAATTGAAGACCGATAACCACCACCACCACCACCACTAGCACCAACTTGGTCAGACGCGGCACCGCCACCGCCACCACCACCAGCAATTACTAAATATTCTATCGTTCCTACAAAATTTGGTGTAATTGTTCCTGTTACTGTAGTTCCTGGTGCTGTTACAGACGTGTCTTGAAATTTATATATAGTATACCCATTAGCAACAGGTGCTCCAACTATATTATTTGCTGCGTCGACATATATAATGGTAACATATGCTGATAAACCAGCGCTTACGGTTAATATAGATTGAGTACCGACTAGAAAATTTCTCCATACTGTGCCATTATAAAATTCTGGAAATCCGGAAGTGGTATTGTAACGCATCATACCTGTTACCGCAGGATTTGGTCTAGTGGCAATTCCGCCAACTGGTAAAGTAAAGTAATTATATATTATTTCACTTGTTGATGGCTCATAGTTTAAAAAATTATCATGACTAATAACTTCATTTCTAATTGGTTTAACATAACACGCTGACCCTGTAAGACCGTTAAGCGTTGATCCCGACGCGTTTACAACGATAGAATTTGCGGGTTGATTTATTTGTCCAGCATTTTGTCCTATCGCAATTGCGTTTGCTCCTTGTCCTGTGGAACCAGCGAAATAACCTAACGCAACAGCGTTGGCACCTTGGTTAAATTCACCAGCATGCCCTCCAAGATTAATATCTGTCGAACCTACTGTCCACAAACTTGTATTATTATTCCAATACAAATAATCGCCATATAACGTTCCAGGTGGATTTGCCGGTCCGGTTGGTCCAGTAGGACCATTATACGCTGCTTGCATATATGTAACTATAATAGACGGTGATGCTGGGTTGTCATTTGGTGCTAGTCCTCCTACTGGAAGGGTTGTTAAAGATACATTCGAAGATGATACACATTTTATATAGAATTCAATATAGTCACCAGCATTCAATGCTAGTAAATAATTCCAAGCTGATATACTTCCACCTGCTTTAGTTGGAATACTTACTTGACCATCAGTATCAGGTACATTTGCTCCATTCTTTTTTATAAATATATTTACTAAATCAACACTATTACCGGTAGAAATTGTAGAAAATTGAGCGGAAAACTGAATATTATATATTCCTGCATACGTATTATAAATGCGCGAAGTGGGAGAACCAATATATATTTGATTTGTAGCAGTTACGTCTGTTGAATTTATTGTAATTGGATAAGCTACATTTATTGTAAATGGTCCTTGTGTAGTTGTATCGTAAAATGAACCATAATATCCAGTAGCACCGCCGGCTCCTTGTAAACCGGCCGGTCCTGTATTTCCTGTAAATCCAGTTGGACCTGTGTTACCAGTATTTCCTGTAAATCCAGTTGGACCCGTGTTACCAGTATTTCCAGTATTTCCAGTATTTCCAGTATTTCCAGTAAATCCTGTTGGACCTGTATTTCCTGTAAATCCAGTTGGTCCAGTAGGTCCTAATTGTGTGTTCATTATTTGAAGTATATCTAGTGTTGCGGCAGGTGTATCTGGAATTGGTGCTAATCCGGTTGTTGTAAGAATACCTGCACCTGTAGGTAGAGATGCTCTTGCGTATAATTGATAGTATGTGGTTACGTTAGTAACAACAAGTTGATAACTACGTGTCCTTGAACCTGTCGTAGTAGTAGTAAAATTGAATAAAGCATTTGTATCAGGAATGACGACACCATTTGCTTGTATCCATATATTGCATGATTGACTATTAGGAGCTGTCAATTGAACACTATATATCAATTCGTATATTCCCGTATTAGCAAAAGTTATTCTTGTTGGGTTACCAGATGGGTCATTTTGAATACTTATCCCATTTGCCGAAAATGTATTATTAAATTTAATAGGAGTAATTGTTGTAGACGGAAAAAGTTGAGTAACACCTGGAGTTAAATCATTAAAAAATGATCCGTAATATCCTAAGACACCTCCTGGGCCTGTTGGTCCTGTATTACCTGTAAATCCCGTTGGTCCTGTATTTCCTGTATTTCCAGTATTTCCTGTTGGACCAGTTGGACCCGTGTTACCAGTATTTCCAGTATTTCCAGTAAATCCAGTTGGTCCCGTATTACCTGTAAATCCCGTTGGTCCTGTATTTCCGGTAAATCCCGTTGGACCAAATGATGTCCCCCCCGAAGTATACTTTATATAATAACGCATTACAATGTATGGTTGTAGATTATTTATGGCGGTATTTGTCGTTGTATTTGTGCCATTCGTAATTGCAACAGTTGTTGTGTCAGATGGAGCACTACTTACTTGTCTGTATAAGTCATTCGTAGCTAGCGTGGCAAAACCAATATTTACGCCTGCATTACTACTAACTCCTGTAGCTGATGCTGGAGGAGATACAACTGTCATTGACTGTGGTTGCGGAACAACTAAAGACCCTCCTGCGCCAGTAGCAAGACCCAACCAACTGGTATGAGTATGTGTGCTACTTGACACAACATTATTAGATAATGTATTATTATGAGTATGTGTTGGCAAATTATTTGCTATTAAAGTAGTAGTTGATGTGCCGCCTGTTAATCCTATTGTGTTAAAAGATATGTCAGTCGCATCATAACCTGCTATTACTTTTGTTTTTATATTTGGTAAATTAAATGTATTTATACCATCACCATTTCCGTAAGTTGTTCCAATTGTTGAAAATAATTCACTATAAACTGCTCTAGAAACAGCTATTCCATCACATAATAGATATGGTCCTGTTGGACCTATAGATGTAGACGGTCCTGACCACGCAATTACAGTACCGATTGGATTACCATCTAAAAGCGGTCCAGTTGGACCTGTGTTACCAGTATTTCCAGTAAATCCAGTTGGACCTGTGTTACCTGTGTTACCAGTATTTCCAGTAAATCCAGTTGGACCTGTGTTACCTGTGTTACCTGTGTTACCTGTATTTCCAGTAAATCCAGTTGGACCTGTGTTACCTGTGTTACCTGTGTTACCAGTATTTCCAGTTGGACCTGTGTTACCAGTATTTCCAGTTGGACCTGTGTTACCTGTGTTACCTGTGTTACCTGTGTTACCAGTATTTCCAGTAAATCCAGTTGGACCTGTGTTACCTGTGTTACCTGTGTTACCAGTATTTCCAGTATTTCCAGTTGGACCTGTGTTACCTGTGTTACCAGTATTTCCAGTATTTCCAGTTGGACCTGTATTACCTGTATGACCAGTATTTCCAGTAAATCCAGTTGGACCTGTGTTACCTGTGTTACCAGTATTTCCAGTTGGACCTGTGTTACCTGTGTTACCTGTGTTACCAGTATTTCCAGTTGGACCTGTATTACCTGTATGACCAGTATTTCCAGTATTTCCTGTTGGACCTGTATTTCCAGTATTTCCTGTAAATCCCGTTGGTCCTGTGTTACCTGTAAATCCTGTTGGTCCTGTAGGACCAGTTCCACCACTACCACCACTACAAGGTGAAACATAACAATCACAAACATCTGGTTCAAAATCACAAGGATTTCCACAATCGCAAATATCAGGACCTAAATAATTGCAGTCAGGACAAGGTATATATCCACCACAAGAAGATTGTTGTGAATTATAAGGAACACCATTTATATAACTAACATTTAAATAAGTTACATTTATATTTTGTGCATTTATATCGCTCATATATATAAACGTAAATATTTATAAATTAAAATATTTACTTATTTATTAAATATTTTAAATGTATACTTTTATACTGTTATTTAATTTGGAACAGGAAAAGGACGCTGGTTTTTTTCAATAACCAAAGGTTCTGGTATAAAAACATTTTCTTTTTTATAAATATTAGCAGAACCTATTTTTGTTAAATTTGGTACAAATGTCGGGGCTGGATTTACTAAATTAGTTGAATTTATTCCAAACAAAAAAGACTCTATATCAGGAGCATTACCTGATAATTTATTCCAAGGTATTTGAGCAGGGAGTAATCCGTTCCCGGCTAATTTAGTATCATATGCTGCTCCGTGTTGTGAGTTAGGATACAAATTATAGTTTTCAAAATTTCTGTATTGTTTTTCTTCTAAACAGTAATTACCTGGTGTATTTTTATTACGTGTAGATGCCATTTATATATATGTTTTTAAAAAAACTATACTAAAAATACAAATTGAACAAAAATTGAAAACTTGGATAAATTAATCTAAGTAGTAAGATTATGTTTCACAATAATTTCATTTTCAATAATAGCATTTTTTAATGTATTCATAATATTATTAGAAATCTTCCCTTTTTCTAAAAATTCACATACACACGGATGTGTTAAATATAAAAAATCAAAAGAATATAAAATCATTAACCCGAATTCCTTATCTATACTCATGTATCTACCTGCTAAACGCTCCATAAACATCGACAACTCTTTATGAATATATATTTTTGTATATAATTCGCTTATTATTTTATCAAATACATCTTCATTAAACTCTTCAACTCCAAAAATATTTAACAAATCTGTTCTATATAAAGCATTTGTTACAAATTCTTTTTCATCATTATTTAATTGATTCTTTTCTGATTCTAAAAACACATCACTATCATTATAGGTACAAATATATTTTGTGTTATACATATTATAATCAATATAATAATATGTATCTAAATTTATTTATGTAATTAAACATATTGGTATGATGAATGTTTATTGTAATAGTCCTTATCACGTGTTAATTCACGAGAAGGAACACCACCACGAACCCAATTTGCGGAAGCAGCACTTTCTACAGAATTGGCAGGATTGTTAATCTTATCATGAACACTCTTCAAAAGAGGTGTTTGATGATACTTAATATAACTTTTTTCACTTAAGTTGTTTACACTTTTCTTATTCACAATAGTTTCGCCTTGTTGAATTTGAGATTCAATAATAGGATTAACAGCCCCACGACCTAAATAAGGAACAGTCGCAAATGGACGTTGAAATAAATCAATACGGCATCTAGGATGGGTTTGAATTGTACCAATTTGTAATTTCGAAGAGTCGTTAATGTTACAACCACCTGCTCCAACATTAAAACCGCCATTATACATAATTCCTGGTTGTGTAGTAGCCAAATCTATAGGTTTTTTCATGCTGCAATCAGATAAAAAATAATTTTGAAGCATATAATTTGCTGCTTGTGAATTTTGAATAGTGTCTTGATCTGTGCAACAATTATCGAGGCCTATACGGGTCATATTGTCAAAAGTATAACTAGAAACATCAGCCATTTATATATATACCCTAATAATTTTTTCTAAATGAAAAATATTAATTAAAATAATCATATTTAATTAAAATAGTAGTTAGCAAATATAATTAATAAATTATAAAATAAGTAAAACAAAGAACTGTTTAATATAATGTATATCTGTAATTGTCTTGAACACGGGCAAAATCTCCATCAGGACCAGATGATTTACCAGATGGCATATTTCCATAAAGAAATTCAGCATAAGCAGTCTGATCATTACATACTTTTGTGTTAGCTGTTGAATAAAAAGCACGATTAGATTGGTCTAATTCGAATTTTTCCCATAAATCACCGTAAAGTTGTTTATTTGTATTTTTTATTCCAGAGTTCATAAATTGAACTGCCTTTTTTGTATTTTTAGTTATACTTTCCTCTACATCTGTGTTAAAAGCAGGAGGTGCGGATTTTCTATCAGGTTCATCGGAAATCTGCGTTAAAAGAACATTGCTAAATGGATTCTTTTTGTTTCCCTCTTTATACTCACTTTTTAAAACACTTTCTAACGTTACAGGATTGACAATTGAATTAGATGTACTTGATATATTTTTTATTGAAACTGACGGATTTACCATAAAACCTTCATTTAACATATTTGTAGTAAGTTTTTGTTTCCTCATTTTATAAAGAACAAAAATTAAAATGAGTGTTACTAATCCAACAAGAAGTATTCTAAGTGACATAGTTAAGACATAGCCTAAAATTGTAATAATAATGATTACTCTTGTAATAGCATTTAATTTTTGTTCATATGTCATATTTGTGTTAGGCCACAATTCAAAAATATAGTCTTTGTTAAATAAAATTAGCGGATCATTTGTCCAAAATGGAATTGTCATTATATATATAATAACTTTTTAAAAAAGTTATTATACACATAAAATGGTAATTGAAATTTAATTTTTGTATTAAATGTCAAAAAAAACGTTCTACTATTTGTAAAGTGCTATCCTTAGATGCGCTTAATGTTTCTAACAAAAAATCATATATTTTTTTGTATTCTTTGTCATTTTCATATTCACGACAAGTATAAAGATCAATCGAAACGTGTTTTCTTTCTGGAAATGTGTGTATAGATATATGTGACTCAGATAATAAAAAAAGAATACTACAACCTTGTGGTGTAAATTCATAATTCACTTCTTGAAGAATCTGAAAATTACACGCGTCGCAAATATTGTAAAGCATTTTTTTTAAATCAGCAATGCTATTTAATAATTCATTATTTTCAATACCCCGTATATCACAAATCATATGTTTTCCAGAAGACAAACGTTCATTAAACATAATATACTTATGAAAATATATGTTTAAACTTGTTTATATATTATTTTTATTTTTTATTTTTTATTTTTTATTCTTATTTTTCTTTGCTTTAGGTTTACTATCTAAAACGACGGGTTCTTGTTTATTTGCGCCTCTAGGCGTTCGTTCTGCTTTCTCTCCTTTGGTAAAAATTGAAATTAGTTGTTCGTCAGACAAAACATTTTGAACAATAGTTTCACTTTTTTGTTTCTCTAGTTCTTTTTGAGCACGATTAGCATCTGCTTTAGCCCTCATTCTTTCCTTCAATTGCGCCGTTTTTAAATTTTTACTGAGTTGAGCTTCCATCGCATTTGTATTCATTTTACCCCCTTTTCCACCCATACCAAGCTTACTAAGCATCGCCTGAATATCTCCCATACCAGGCATATTCTTCATTTTATTCATTATTTCACTCGCCTCAGCAATTAATTCACTCTCTTTAATGTCACCTGATTTAATACGAGAATCTAATTTGTCACCAACATTTTTTACTAATCCCATTAATTTGGAAGGATTTTTGATTAATTTATTAAAAACATCTTTCATATCTGTAACATTTTCCATATCCATATTTAAATTTGCGGCGGTTTCCTCTGCTATTTCTTTCGCTAAACTTCCTAATTTTCCGTCCAACATTCCGGTGATATGATCATGAATATCATTCGCATTTGGCATATTTTCCATGTTAATTCCATTACCCGAAAAATCAAAAGAGGGAAATCTAGATGACGATGATTCAGATGTTCCATCTTGGCTTACTTCTGGTTCTTGTAAATTAAAAATATCCTGCATTTTTGTGAGCGTTTCTTCAAGTTTAATCTTAAAATCTTCTTCGTTAATTGCTTCAAATAACTTCGCAGAATCACCAAATGCTTCTCTATTATCAAGCGAACCAATAACAGAAAATAATATAAGTTGTAAATATTTCCAAATAGTATTTCTGGTTTTATCTGTAATATCAAAATTCCATAAGTTTTTGAAATGAATATTCGGTAAAAATTCTGTATCAATTGTAGAATCTTCATTTATAAACATTTCTTCATTTTGGTATAAAATTTCAAAAAATCTTGGTGGATACTTTTTTTGGCAAAACTCAAAAATGAATTTTGTTGAATTTTCTTCTGACTTTAAATATGATGCCTCTCTCTCTATTTCGTTATCAATATAATCAAAATATGATTTATCTTTCCACCATTTGGCTATTAAAGGCTTAAATTCTGGGAATGTAACGCTAATATCGCCAATAAAATCTTTAATAATTTTTGAGAATTCTTCAGGTATTTTAATTTCTTCTTCTGTTTTTGACTCTTCTTGAGTAAATTCCATTTATATCTTTGATATAAAAGTATTTTTTAAATCAAACTAGTTTTGAAATATATATTATTTTAATTGTTTTTTAATTGCTGCTTTCCAAAGAAACTAATTTTACAAAAATATTTAAAATATCTAAATAATAATCTAGGGAAGCAGTTATAAAATCACCATAATAATCTCTTTGTAATATCTGATTTGTATCAAACACAATATATGCTGAAAAAAGAAGTAATCCAAAAAATGTTAGCATTTTATTCATGTATGAAGACGCTCCACTAAACCAAAAAACAATTCGTGCTATTATGAGAATTAATAAAGAACATAGTAAAAATAAGGCTGTTTTTATTCCCAATTTAATACCCGACATTATTAATCCTACACCAAGCGCGAACATTACGGCAAAAATACTAATTGTCCCTTGTATAGCCATATTAATTATATCACTTGATACAAATAATGTAAGTAATGACAAAAGCAATCCTGTTATGTAAGAAAATACGCAAAATATTATGAATTTTAACCAACTAGGCATAGGAACTAAAGCTAATACAAATATTATTAGTAACCCGCCAAATAAATATAAATATAATATTGACTTTTCATCTGCTTTGTTCTTTGTAGCAGGAGTGTTTTCCATAACATAATAAGTAATTCCTAACTGAACAATTAAATTGGCAAATGTTTTTACTAAAAAAGTTTTTTTTTCGTAAAGCAAGTTAGATAAATTCGCACCACCTTTTTGCTTTCTATTTCCACCCTTAGAAAATAACGTATCATATAGTGCTGAGTTCACCATTATATAATATATAATTATTTTATATGAAAATATATATATGAAAATTTATATATGATTTTTTTGTATGAAATTATTAATTGCTTCCTTCATAAATAGCAGATAACTTCGTTAAGTTTTGAATATATTTCATAGTTTTTTCTCGATTTTCTGGACTCATCTGTTTCACCGGCCCACGCAATCTATCAATTGCCTCCATAATTTTATCGTTATTTTGACCATTATTTAAATCTTGTGAATAATCTTTTTCCATAAAAAATGTTAAATTGCCCGCTTCTATTTCGTTTTTATATTTACCAACAATTAATGTGTTCCAAATTTTAATAATCATTTTGGGATTTGCCTTTCTAATGGCTAGAAGAGCATTTTTCGCAACAAGAACGTCGTGATCTTCTGGAAAAACACTTTGTATATCACTAATAAACTCAACAAAATGATCATTAAATGCGGTAAGTATGTTTGAAGACATTTTATTAAATAAAATATATGCTTTTAAATACATTTTCATAAAAATAATTTTTTATTTTATTGTTTATTTTGTTGTTCATATTTATATGAATATTAAAAAGGTCCATTTTGTTGTCTTGAGCCAGCTATTTGTTTGAAATCGGCTTCTCTCTGTTGTTGTAATTGTTCAATAGTTAAGTCTTTTGAAAGTTTATTAGCACCTTTGTAATCGTGTTCATCTGCCGGAGTGCTAATGTTATCACTATAATTTAAATCAACGTAATTATGCATTTGTCTAGCACCGCCATTACCTTTAGCCATGAGCGAATCCGAGTCTTGGTCCAAAAAACTATAATTATCTGATACAATATCTCCAAAACCCCCGCTTCCAAATGAAAATGACATAGGCTCTAAATTATTGTGCGTTGCGACTCTTACAGCAGCTTCTTGTTTTGGTCTTAAATGCTGTAATATAGATTCTCCGTATAATACTTGAAACCCGTGTGATAGTAAAAGCAAGGCAGGAACTCTATTGACATTTTCAGGCATAATAATTTGTTGTCCATTTTCTAATACAATAAACATTTTTCCATTATTATCTTTTACTCTTTTATCAATACAAATAAAGTGTAAATCGTTAGTAATATTGGCCTTAGAAATAGTTTGTAAAAGTTTTTTAGAATGTTCGCAAAAATTGCTATAATACAGTATGGAACTCATTAAACTATAATTAGTTAATTGAATTATTTTTTTAACTCATTTAAAAAAAAAATGATTTATTAATACTATATTAAATATAAAGTATTAATAGATAATATGATCCCTGTTATTAAAATAAATACAAGTTTGTCAAAAGATACCCTACAATTTACCCTTAGCGGAGTAAATGTAAGTTTAGCTAATAGTATAAGAAGAACCATTTTATCCGACATTCCTACTGTTGTTTTCAAAACGACTCCGTATGAAGAAAATAAGGTAAATATAACGGCAAATACTAGTCGCCTAAATAATGAAATTATAAAACAACGTATGAGTTGTATTCCTATTCATATAGATGACTACAAAAGTGTCCCCTTAAAAAATTATGTAGTTGAGGTAAATGTAGAAAATTTAACGGATTCAATTCTTTTTGTAACGACTAAAGATTTTAACATTAAAGATAAAACTACTGGTAAATATTTGGATGAAAAAACAACAAGAGAAATATTTCCTGCTTGCGATGATGGAGGGTATTTTATTGATTTTGTTAGATTGAGACCACGAATTTCTGATGAGATACCAGGTGAAAAACTTCAACTTACAGCAGAGTTGTCAATTGGAACCGCAAAAGAAGATGGTATGTTTAATGTAGTTTCCACGTGTTCATATGGTTTTACAGTAGATCAAGATAAACAAGATACTGAATTGGCAAAAAAAATTCAATTATGGCGTGATGAAGGGAAAAAACAAGACGAGATTGATTTTGAGGCAAAAAACTGGAAACTACTAGAGGGATTAAGGGTAGCAAAACCAGATAGTTTTGATTTTACGGTTCAAACAGTTGGAGTGTATGATAACGTCATGATTGTTATGAAAGCCTGTGAAATTCTTGGAACAAAATTACGTGAAATATTCAATCAGATAGAGTCCGACAATTTAAAAATAGAAAAATCTAAAAGCACAATACCAAACAGTTACGATATTACTCTAGAAAATGAGGATTATACAATTGGTAAAGTATTGGAATATCTTTTGTATTCTAAATATTACGAAAATACAAAATTATTATCATATTGTGGTTTTAAAAAATTACATCCTCACGATAGCGACAGTATTATTCGTATAGCGTATAATGAAGCTGTAGATATGAACACAATTAAAAAACACTTATCAGAGTGTATTAATGATGCTGTTGGTGTATACCAACGAATTATGCGACTTATGGTTATTAGATATAAAAAATAATTTTCAAATAAAATAAAATAAAAATAAAAAATTGATATGATTTTATATTGAATTAATTAACATAAAATCAAACGCGCAAATGAATACCAGTATTTATACGTTATTTTATTACAGTTTTAGTATTATTGTAGTTGGTTACATAGTTGGTATTCTTACGTATGCTTATGAACATTTTAGAATAGAGTATAATGAATCAATATGGGAAAAAGCAACAGATGAAGAAGTTATCGCAAAAATATGGTCTATTGTTAAAGAATTTGATGATACCATAACAGAAAATTGTGACAAAGAACAAATATTAAAAAAGGCACACGATTTGAAGAAGAATAACCTCCAATTCAGAATTAGGTGTTTCAAAGATGGCGTAAAAAATAGGATGAATAGAATATTAAAAAATAATTAAATAATTAAATAATTAAATAATATATATGTCAAGAAAAACAATACATTTTGAAAATGAACTGTTACCAAGAAATAGATTATATTTTTGTTCAATACATATTCTTTTTTCTGGTAAATTTAATAACCCAAATAATCATAATTTTAACAACATACTTAGCGTGTTACGACAACTTTCAGTCAACATAACTCCTTATATATCATATGATTTTTTACCAGTTAATTTAGAATCACCAGAACAAAGTAGTCATATAGCAAATATATCTAGTATAGTGAAAGACAATAGTGACCGTTTTTGTTTGGGAATAAGTGATGCGTATATAGATGAAGATTTGTGTAATTCTGAAATGATAATATTATCATATTCTTTAATTGGTAGAAAATATTATATAACTGGTTTATCTACGTTAAATTTGGATTTTTCAGAAAACAAAATTTTTCTTGACACTCTTTGTGGTGATTTATTTTTTTCAAATATAGGTTCAACTTTGCTTACATTTATAAAATTATTTTCTGTAAAACTTTTCAACGACAAAGCCGAGATATATTTATGCTCAGTAGCACATGCGGATACCCAAAATTTTTATAGAAATCAAAATTTTAAACCTTGTTTAGAATCATATTCATATTGTCCAGTATGTCCATTTTTTGGTAGCCGAAAGCATGAAACTGCTAATTATACATGGAACTATTCTCATGATAATTTAGAAGATAAATATAAATTACAAACTTTGTACTTTCCGTTTGAAATCAAATTAATAGACAAACCGAAATCTCAAGCAAAATATAGTAGTGATACTGACGACAAACTAATAGATATTCCTTATCAATTTAAACCTCTACCAAGAAATTCGCCAACGTATTACGGAGATCCAGACAAAAAAACAGGTGGAAAAAGAAAAATAAAAACAACAAAATCAAAAACTGTGAAAAGAAAAAGAAAGACAAAAACTATAAAAAGAAAAAGAAATGTAAAATCAAGTAAATACAATAAAACCCGTAAATAAATGTATTTTTACTTGTAAAGATATGTTCCGTTTCTTGATTTAATTTTATTTTTTTTCCATGCGTCACTAGATTTATCAAAGTCTATTATTATTTCTGGTAATTTTGGTTGCTTGTCATAATGTCTATAATTAATTTTATTATAATAAGTATTTTCTTTTTTACCGTAATATTTATTATAATAATAATGGTCATCGTCCCAATCCACAAAAGTAAACTCATATTCCTCATAGCAATATTTTGTTAAAAACGTCCCCATTTATATTAGTAAATCTTATTGAAACTATAAATATTTATATTCAATATATACATCAAATAACAATCAATTTTTATTTTTATTTTTATACTTCAGAATCAGCTTTAATAAAATCAATATTTCTCTTTCGCATATTATAATTTAAACAATACATAAGCAAAGTAGGGTGTATCAAATTTACGTATTCAATTACTTGCCACTTTGTTATAAACAATCTTTTCTCTCTCAATTCAGTCATATACTTTTGATGGAGATTAAACATATGAGTCCTAAATTGGTCAGAAAATTCTTTAAGAGGTCTTTCTTTTTTGATATAGCACGAAATATAGTTATTAAACAGCGTTTCAGTAAATAAATGTAATTGCTCTCTAAACTCAGAAAATTCCTTTTTTTTTTCAGGATAAAAAGTCAAAAATTTATGAACATCTCCACTTCTTCTTAAAGACAAATATTGATATTGTAACTTTGGTTGATTCCCACGCAATTGTCTTACCTCTTCATATACAGGGTTTCTGATTTTTGCTCGCTCTCCTGTGTTTTTGTTGTAAAGAACAACTCCCAAAATGTCGTAACACGTATTCATAGATGCATATTTTTCAATTAATTCTGAATACGTCGCACATGAATAAATTTCAGGAAACTTAATTTTTGTAGAACCAAAATATTGTAAATTTTGTATTTCTTCTATACTTGAAACCGTAACACTAATGTTATTTTTGTCTGTATTATTAATACTATATACAGCAACCAAATACAGTTGAGAATTTTTAAAAGGAACCACAATTCTATTATCAGGATGTTGTAAAACGAAACTGTAACAATATTTATTACTTAAAAATTCTAACGCCAAACCATTTTCTTTGGCTGCTTCTAAAAACATATCTCGAAACGTCTTACTATTTTTACTTTTATAAAATCCTGACTTAGCACCAACTGTATTTCTAGTTGAAATTTCCCAAGCTCCTGATAATCCAATATTTGAATCCCAAAATACATTAATCATAGTTCCTTCTACAAATTCTTGAGCAACTATACTTTCATCTAGTTCAGGATATGCTTTAATAAATATGTCGGATGGATGTGATTTTGGAGGAGAAAAACATATAACTTCATTATTGTTATTCAAAATAACAGATCTACATAATCCATATGTAGGAATAATATCATAACATAATATATTTTTGTCATATCTAACAACTTTATATGTTTGGTTATTTTCAGTTTTACATTCGTGTTTATTTAATTTTAGTGTATTTAATTCGTGGTCATCAGTAGTAATAAATGTGTTAAAGCCTGGTATTTGGCTAAGATTTATAATTAAACTTGAAGATGTCATTATCTATAATTAATAAATATAATTTTGTCTTTAAACTATAATTAAAAATCATTTTTACTGAAGTATTAAGTATAAAAATTTCTACAATAAATATAGAAACAAATGTCACTCAATTCGGAAAGTAATGAATCTATTAGTAACCAAAATAAAACAAATGAAATTAAAATTGTATTACAATTAGGCGATGTAATACGAATTACTGACCCAACTAATGAAAAACTTAATGAACAAACATTTATAATAGATTATATAGACCAAACAAAAACAAAATTAATTAACGTGGAATCATTAGACATTACAGTTTTAGTAATAGATGACGAAGGTATAATAGGTAATGGGACTATAACAAATATAACTATTATAAGTAGAAGTGAATTTCCAGGTTATGCTAGACAAAATGGATTACTCCCGGGAACGTGGATAAATATATTTATGGAAACAGAACCACCTGCTATCTTTAGCGGAGAAATAACGAATTTAGAAGAAGATATGATTGAAATAAAAACATATCCAGATGGAATGACAATATATATAAACTTTGATTACAAAGGTTTTCCTGAAGATTTGCCAATTCAAGATATCCAAATTAGAGAGAAGCCTAGCAAACAACCAACTACTCCTATTGGACAAGAATTTGAAGAAGGTGAAGAATTAGAAGAAGGTGAAGAATTAGAAGAAGGTGAAGTAAGAGAGGAAAGACCATCTATTGAAATACCAGAAGGTCAATTACCTGATTTGGGCGACGAAGAAATAATTAAAAAAACACAAGTAGTTGCTGTTCCAGCAGCAACTGTGAAAGATCAATTAAAAGATATTATTTTAAGAGGTAATCAAATAAGATTTCTTGATGAATATATTGGTCCTATAAAACAATATGTAAATGTTGATAAATCAGCACAAAGATACAGTTTAGAAGCACAAACAAGCGATTTGCTTGATGAGTTGCTATCTACAATTCCAAATGTGCAAAGAACACCTAGGGTGTTAAATAATATTCATACTATGATTGAAAGATTTATTCAACTTAGAGAATCATTTTCACATTTTGACGAATACGGAAACGTAGACGCAGCAGAAGTAAATGAAGCAACATATAAACCACTAGTGACTTATTTACGCAAATTTAATACAAAATTATACTGGATATTACCTGTTGTAAAAAATATGAAAAAAATATATATTGATAATTCGGCAACAAATCAAAATGAGAGAGGAGATGTTTTGTTCATAAATATAAATGAAGATTATTTGAAAATGAATAATATTATCGAAAATTATAAATCAAATTCTAATAATGATGAACAAAATAAATATTTTACTATGTATTCTGATTTAAACCCATATTTTACTCCTTTTGAATATTTGGATGATGAAATAACAGATAGTGTTATTTATGAAATAAATGTAAAAGAAAATATAAATTCCGTTATTGATAATTTAACAAATTTTTACTCTTCTATTATGACTAACAACGGTATTAAAAGCAGAAGATTTGTTATACAAAACTATAACTTGGGACTAAATAGATTAGAAGCAACAAACATGAAAGGCAGTCAAATGATTAGTAAAACAGTAAAGCTTACAAACCCGGATACTTTGTCAATAAGTTCTATTTTAACTTTGCCTGAACCAGTAATTCGATTTTCTCGTATAAATTTGAACAATACAAGCATTTTAGATAGAGCAAATTTAAATGGAACATTTGTAAATTATTGGGAACTTTTAAAAAAAAATACATTTATTAATAATGTTACTGTAGACCTAATAGATCAAGAAATAGATTTTGATGAACATAATTTCGCAAATAATATTAAAAATTTTGTTTTAGATATACCAAGAGAAGAATTACAGGGACAGGGGGTATCAAGAAAAGAGATATATAAACATTTTATAAATTCTATTATTCCAAAAACAAAAGTTCTTTTTAATTTAATGAAAAAATATATTACTGGTAAGTTATCAATAGTTGAAGTTGTTAATTATCTTGAACCATTTCTTGTTTATACAGACAATTTAACATATATGCAATATGTTGCTATTACACAATTTATTAACGAAAAGATATCTGAAAATAATAAAAATTTTGTTGAACGTTCCAGAATTTTTTCAACTTTAAAAAGGTCTAAAAATCCAACTCAATTCTATAGTGATGCTTATTCAATAATTAACATGATAAACGAAAACCAAAATTTAAGGGAAGACGTTTTTGAATCCTATAATTTCTTTGATATAACAAATAAAACACATAGTAATTCTGAAATTCTACGTAAATTAACATTACTAGATGATTGTAAATTATATACAAGTGCTCTCTCTTTACAAAATATTCCTTTAATGTTTCCACACGATTTTTCTCCAATTTTAGATAGCGAAAAACAGCAAATAGACAATCTTATCAAAAATGATTCAACTTCTGATTCGTGTAAAAACTATGTCATTTCAAAAATGTATAACTCAGAGGAAGAATTAAAAGCAGATAATGGTAACGAACATATATATTTTGATAAAAAATATGATTCAACAGATTATGGATTTTTAGAAAGTTTTGAAAAAGAAATGATTGAAAAAACTCCTGAGGAGTTCATAGTTTTTTTAATAAATAAAATTAAAGAAAAAAAGAAATTTAATGATGAAGAAGCAGAGTATTTTGCGGATACACTAATTAACGGTTACAAAAAGGTTATAAATGGACAATATGCTATATTGTATGATCAACTAAGTGAAACTGATGGATACACATACTTTATTCGTAAAAATAACGAATGGGTTTTTGACCCAAGTGTAGACCCAAAACTAGTAACCGACAGTCAAAATATATTATGTAATTTACAAAATAAATGTATTACTGCTCCTAGTAATATTGATGATAAATGTGAAAGCACTAATTTAAATGAATTACAACTTCAGCAATCAGTTTTGAAAAATATAATGAATGAATTTGATGTAAAATATAATACATCAAAACAAGAATATGAGGCAAAAATTAAATCACAATTTGAATATAACATGGGAGTAATCCCGATTCTGATAAAAATAAAAAACGACAATTTTTTGAAATACAACAACATTAAATATAAATTAGGGGAAAAATTAGAAGGTGTTGTTCCTAGCGTTGTTTCTCCATATTCAAAATTAAAAAACTTAATTATGGGGCAACAAGATTTTGTTAAAAAACAATATGATATAAATAAATTTGCCGTGTTATTAACAAGAAAAGCAATAATAAATGGTGTCGGACCTTTAGGAGAAGTTGAGACCGAACACTGGTTATACTGTTCTAAAACAAATGTTAAATTGCTACCAACTTTTATTTACGAAATGTCGTCCGCATATGTAAGATATATTAATGAACCTCAAAAATATAACGACTTTGTTGAAGTTTTAATACATAGAATTGGGGCTGTTTTAAATTCTGATGGCGATGCTTGGGTTGATATTCATAGTGGAGAAGTAATAAAACAAATTGCTCTTGATGAAGATGAAGGTTATGATAACGGTTTTAGAGTTTCTACTAATGCTGTTTTAGAAGAAGATATTAGTATTCAACCTGCTACAAAAAGTGTTAGCACAAAGAAATATGATACACCTGAAACTATAATGATAAATAATGTTATAAATGCGATTTCAGTATCTATGGGAATTAATATAGAAGGCCAAAAAGAGTTTATTATTGGATGTGTTGTAGAAAAAATAAAAGAATTATTGCCAAAAGAGTCTAGTTATACAAAACAAATTAAGGATGCGGCAAATAAAGGTAAAACAATTCCATCATATAAAGAGTTGTATAGTTCAATACTTTTATATACCACATTAGGTATGACATTAATTGCTATACAAACTAATACTGAACCTATAAAAACAAAAAAAACATTTCCAGGTTGTATAAGGTCATTTGTTGGCTATCCTTTTGAAGGCGCTGGTGATTTAACTAGTTTAAAATATTTGGCTTGTGTTGCCTATAAAATACGTTCTCCTAGTGCTCCATGGAATGTTTTAAGTAAAAAGAAGGAAACGTTTATTGAAAGCAAAATAAAAGAGGCGATTGATGGGACCGATAGAAGTGTTGGATTAATAAACATGCAGGAAGTGAAAAGAAAAATTGAAGAAAAAATTGAAGACCTTATTTTAAACCCAGATCAAGAAATACCTGAAGAACATAATATTTTAAATTGGACACAGTTTTTGCCGCCATTAGTACCAATTAAATTGAAACAATTATTAAATATATCAGATGAGTTTAAAGAAAGATTAGAGAATGAACTAAAGAGTGGATCAAGGGGTCAAAGAGAGAAAATATTGATAGTAGAATCGAAAATTATATTTTTCTCTCTAGCAATACAAGAACGAATACTAAATGTTATTAATTCAAAGCAATTAATATTACGTAAATCATCAAATGAACCTTATTTAGAAAATGCGTGTTGTAACGAAAAAGATACTATTACAACTTTACAATATTTTGAAAAAGAAGACCAATCTATTCGAGAATACAACACAATTGTGAAAAGACTTACTGATATTCTAAATGATATAAACTTTTATTCAAAACCAACACTATTATACAGTCCTTTTAACACTAAAAACATTTATCCCTCTATTAGTGAAAATTTTAATGAAGAAACTATTTATTTAGCTTTTATTCGTTTTTGTAATTTAAGAACTCTAAAACCAATTCATAGTGACTTATTAACATTTTGCGCTAACAAGCCTGATACAATTAATGAAAATGATACATTAATAGAAATTATTAGAAAATTAAAGGAAGATAGAAGAGAATTTACAGAGCCAAATTTTTTGAGATTGTTACAAATTGTTTCTCGTAAAAATATTATGAATGTTAATATAGATAAAAATGTAGTTTCGTCTATTACTAAATTTTCAAATGTTTTAAAAGTAATTGATGACGAAAATGATGAAGTAATTGAAGGTTCTCTAATTAGTATTTTAAATGATTGTTTAGATACATATGATATTGCTAGTAGTGAAATAACTCAGCAAACAAGAATTCTTAATAATAAATTAAAAAAGGATAATGAAAGTATCAAGAAAAGAATCATAGAATTCATTACAAAAAATAAAGAGAGAGATGTAACATCAAGTAGTATAAGAAACATGACATCCTTTATAAATAATATTAGTGAATGGGTTTTAGACAAAACAACACGTAAAGAAGAGTTAAAAATATCAAATGAAGCCCTTTATAATATTGTAAACTTTTTTAAGGTTTTTATTCAAAACACAGTAAATATATTTCCAAATATTATTTTAAATAATGTCGATTATCAAAATATACAACTGCCAAACTATTGGGGATTATCCATGAATCATTCTTTCAAAATAAGAAGTGCTGTGACTGAATATTATAGCGTTCTTAGAAAGTTTTACGATGCTCAAACAGTAAGTAAAATTTTAGAAAAAATTCAAAAATCAGGGAAAAATATTTTATTATTGTCAAATAATACTCCTTCTTTTACAACAATTACAAAGGGAGAACTAGAAGTAAAACCAATATTTGATGAAAAAACGAGTAAGTTATTATTTGAGCATTATTTATTACTTGTCTTTATCGAATACATTAATTTGGCTGATATAGATGAAATGATAGTAACAGAGAAGAAAACAGAAATGAATGTTCTCGATATATTTTCTACACAATTTTTAGAAGAAAGCGAAAGAAGGACAGAATCAATTGAATTGCCAAGAACAGAAATGGATATTACAGTTCTAAGGGGAAATAAAAAAGAGTTAAAACAGAAAGTATCAAGTCTTTTACTGTCCTTTATTCAAATCATGAATAAAGAAAAGGATATGATTAATATTTCTTATGAAGATATTCAAGACAAGGTATTTAAAATTAGAGAGAAAGAAAAGGACCTAATGACAGATCGATTAAAAGGATTAACAGAAGAGGAAAGAGAAGCTGATACTATTTTAAAAATCAATAAATTAGGACCTTGGGATAAAGGGCTTCAGAAGAGTCTTACAAGATATAGCGCTGATGATTATGATAAAGAACGAGAATTTATGGAAATAATGACACAATTTGAAAGAAATGTAGGAAACGAAACGAATTCTTCAAAAAGAAATTTTACTAATGTTATGGATGATTACATAGAAGACCAACAAAGAGAAGCCGATATGGAGAGAGAAGCATATGATATTACTGGATACACCGAGAACTACATGGATGGAAATTTTGAAGGAGACGAAGTAGAATATGGTGAATATGGTGATTATGGTGATTATGATTCATAAATTATCATATTATTTACTTTAGAAACCAGTTTTTTTAAAATGAATATATATATAATGTACCGAAACTTTATTCGTGAAAATATTACATTAGTATCTATATTTGTATTTGTTATAATTTTTGGTGTAATTCAAATGATGAAACCCGCATTTTTATATAATACGGATGGAAGTATTAGAGAATTTGGCATAGGATATAAAAATAAAACTATTTTACCCATATGGTTATTGGCACTAGTATTAGGTATTGTATCTTATTTAGCCGTATCATATTATATAGCTCATCCCAAACTGTTTTAAAATAAATATTTAATTTTATATCATTAAATATTTACTTTTTTATTATTTACAAACATTTTACATGTTATGAAAAATGATAATAATTATTATTAACTACATAAAGATAATAACCATTATAAAATAAATGCAAATTTTAAATTATTTTTTATTTATTTGTTTTGTAAATTTATGTAATTCATTTACTTTACTCAATAAACAATTTAGACCTAATTTTATATTAAAAAATTATAGACATAAACTAAATATGGGTTGCGATTATTATATTGATAAAAATTTAGACATATATGATTATAATGATGAACTAATTTCATTTATTAATTTAGAACACGAAAGAGGTTATTACTGGTTTACTTCATTATTAGACGAAGACGAAGATGGGTATGACGAAGAACTCACCCGATATATAAAAGACACATTAGAACCAAGTATGAAACCTATTGTAATATATAATAATAACACCTTTAATAAATTATCTTTTGAAAATAAATATAAAAAAATTATCGAAGATAACATAAAATTATTTAATAAAACGTTGAATGATGTAAGCAAAATTATAAAAACAGAAAATAGATACGAAAGGTGGTAACCATATAACATGAGAAAATATCTATGAATATATATTTAATTTGTAATTGTATATGTTGAACTAGTTGCTTGTTGTTGTGCTGCTATTTGGGTTGCTTCTTGTTGTTTATATTGTTGATATTTTTGCTGCATTGCGGCAGTACTAGTTTGACAACCTCTTGTTACTATTTTCATTTGAACAACAGATACTATTAACAATCCTGTATAAATAAACCATAATCCTTCGCCAATATTGTCACGAGTAACAGTCAAATCAAATAATTGTTCTCTTAAACTGTTCCCTTCTGTGCTGTTGTTTCGGTATTGTGCTTTCATTAGTGGATCCAGTAATTTCCAATATTGTTCAAAGTTACTAGGAACCATTTGATTTATTAATATAGATGTATTTCCACATATTTTTAGAATGACATCAGCAGCTTCTTGTAATTTGTCTTCATCTGACTTTGCGCCTCCTTTTTTATTAGCAAAAATCGGGGTGCCCCCGGAATAATTAGGCATGGAAGGGTTTGTTGCGTTTGTGTTTAAACTTGTATCCGTTGATGGTGTTGGTGTTGGCGAAGAATCATCGCCTTTTAATGCTTTACTAACGTCTTGATTTAATAATAATTCAGTTAGCCATTTATTAGCAGAAACGGAAACGAAATAGTAACCTATAACATCTGAAAACGCACTTTTAAATCCTGGATAAACTGTTAAAACTAGTATTACAACACCAAAAATTAATGTCCAAGGTATAAATGTTAAAAACCCAGCAGCACCTATATTTTCAGAAAGGCTTCCGCCACAATTTGTTGTTATAACCGCAGTATTCACTGCAAATTGGACCACCATTATTAAGACAAAATATACACCTAAATATAAATAATTTATTTTTGTATAACTTTCATATTCAGAAGGGTTTGTTAGTTGGCTGTAAGTTAATTTAGGTTTAAAAAACCCGTAATACATAGCGGTTGTTATTAAAAAAGTTATTATATTCAAATAGGAATTTGCCATATAGATATTGTGTATAATATTTTTTAGTTTAATACTAATATTTATTATGGACTTTACCGAAATTTCTAAACCAACATTAATAGAACCCGGAACTAAATATTTTTTAAACCAATCTTTAAAACTAACACACGAATATAGAATTAAATATTATAATAAAATTATTAATATTGCTTTATTTATTGGGTTTTGTATTATTTTAGGAGCAATCCTATTATATAAATATAAAGGAAGACTTACGCCAATTGAAAAAGAACAAAAAAATAAAGAAAAACAACAATACGTTTTACAAAGAATAAAAAAATTTCAAGACGCAAAAAGGATTGCTCATCAAGAACTTATATCTGGATTACCAGAATGGTAATGGTTTATTATACTTATTTTGCGTAAATAATATTTATAATTATTAAATGAACCATAAAGATTGTTTCAACGAATCATATAAAGATTTTAGAGAAAAAGAGAATTATCACGAACATAGATTATATTTAAAAAATAAAAATTGTTGTGACGCAAATAGTTGCAGTAATTTAGCAAAAGAGTACGAAATTTTAGTGCAAGAATGTAACGAAGTATTCAAAAAGTATCATGAAACAGATAATAACGGAAAAATAATAGGAAAGACTGTGTGTAGTGTGAATGAAGATACAGCTAATGATTTAAGACAAAAAGCCGCTAATTATAGAAATATACAAAACGAAGATGCTATGCTAAGGCCTTTGCCAATACGAGGACCTATTACAACAACAATAAAAAAAGGTAATTATATTGATAGGGGCGGGACACATAAAAAAAAATATAGAAAAAGGAATAATAATAAATCAAAAAAGCACAATAATAAATCAAAAAAGCACAATAATAAATCAAAAAAGCACAATAATAAATCAAAAAGAATAAAAAAATCTAGCAAATGACTAACACACTAACACACTAAAAAACTATAATAAACTTAATTGAGAATACGTAAATGATAGTATTACGAAGTTTAGAAAAACGATATTTTAAATGTTAAATGACCATAAAATTATAATTATAATTATAAATTAAAATTATAACAAATTATATATAATGGCATCAACATATATTGAACAAGTAAATGAATACTACAAATTAAAAAGTAGATATGAAAGTTTAATAGAAAAAGAGAAAAAAAAACTGCTTAACGCAAAACATTTAAGTTTAAGAGAAAAAAGAAACGAATATGAGCAAATTAAACATAAATGTATTAACTGTAAAAGACCTGTAGGTTCTATCTTTAATGTAAAATATAATTCTGAAACAGACTCAAGAGAACTACGTGCTGTTTGTGGAGATAAAATAAATCCGTGCCCTCTTAACATTTTTATAAATCTAGGTTATTTTGAAACTTATTCTGAAAGTATTACAGATATAGAGAATATTATTAAAAGTGATAAAAACAAAATTATTACATACAAAAACGACTTATTGTTTGGTTACATAACAACAGAAGAAGCTTTAGCCAAATTCGAACAAATAAAAGATAACATTAGCGATTATAGTAAAATACTTTCACATGAACTAACAAAGTATAATGAAATAATAGATAATCCTGAAGAAAAAAAACAATTACACGCAAAAACTATTGAATCATTCGAAAATATTAATAAAATAAAAGAATCTATAGAAAGATTTAATAATACAAATGATACACAATTTGTTAAAGATGCTGTTGATTTATATGTTGGAACTTTAACCCCTCAGTTAAAAGAAATTATGAACTTCAAATATAAATATTGTCAGGTTGAAATGTTAGATGATAATAATTATCATTTAATACAAAAGAAAAATACTATAGAACAACTTGAATATGCTTTAGTTGAACCAAGTGTACATTCATTTGTTGTTGGTATGACTAAAACAAAACAAACAAAAAAAAATAGAGGTCAGGTAAATAACAAAACTGTTAAAATAAAATTACGACCTGTTGTCGCAGAAAGTTCAAGTGATAATGAAGGAAATAACGAAGAAGAGAATCAAGCAGCAAATATGGAACAGCCATTACCTCAAACGTCTTCAGTAGGACCTGTTTTTAATGAAGATGGTTCTGTTATGTGGAACGACCCTGTATATCAAAATATGTGGAATAGTTTATCACCACAATATAAAAACGCACTTTTACAAGACCATCAATGGTTAGAAGATACAATTAATCAATATGTTAAAGATAGGAAAGAGGGTAAGCCAAGAGAATATTTACACCCTATAAATTTAATAATTCCTCCGCACATTTTAGACGACGGATCATACGATTTTGGAAACCCAGTATATAATAATATTTTTAATACTAAAATAGCCAAAATACAAAAGGATATTTTAGTAAGTATGTTATCAAAGTCAAATACAGGCGACAATAAAGCATTTATGACTACACTAGGACAAATTATTGGAAAAGAACTTGGATTTACTAGATATTAAAATATCTCTATTTTTTATAATCTATATTATTTATAATGATATTTGAACATATTTCGTTGCCAATTTTTTTAGTTAGTTTAGCAGTTGGGTTATTTTTTATTTACATTTGGGGTCCTGAAACAAAAATTGTTTATATATATCCAAGTCCTGAAAATGTGGAAAAGATTTTATTTAAGGATAACGCAGATAATTGTTTTTATTTTAAACAAGTTGAGGTGAAATGCCCTAGCGATACTTCCTTACTTTCTAAAATACCCATTCAGGTATAATGTTGTTTAATTTTTTTTAAATAATATTTTAAATTGAATATATATGGTACAATTTGGTAAATTTGTTCATTCGGCTAGAGGTAAAATAGTAATGTCTGTTTTACTGGGGTTTGGGTTGGCAACATTATTTAGAACAGTTTGTAAAGGTAAAGACTGTGTTATATTTCATGCGCCTCCTTTAGAGGAAATAGACGGTAAAACATACAAAATAGGAAATAAGTGTTATCAATATATCCCAACTCCATCAAAATGTGATAAAAGTAAAACGATTGTAGATTTTGCGTAATTATTATAATGAATCATTCTTTATAATATTTATGAACGATACTACCAGTATTTTAGATCTCCCTACCGACCCATCAGGAGGTAGAAGTGTATCAAATAACATTTCATTAACAGCATCTGAAAATATGATGGGACAACAAAATCTTAACAATTCTAGTAAGAATTCTAATCCCAATTCTAAATTTACTTTAGACCAAAATACAATTAACCAAATAGTAAGTGGTATTCAACAAGCAGGTAATACTGGATATACTCAATTACCGTCTAGAGATATTCCGATGAATACGAATACTATTAGTCAAGACCCTAATGTCCAAGCAACCTATATACCTCAATCACAAAATAAAGATTATATTAAGGATTATGAAAGCACAGATGATATTATAAATAGTTATAACAACCAATCTTCTAGACAAGAGACACTTGACGAAATGTATTCGGAATTCCAAACGGCTCTATTATTATCTGTTTTATACTTTCTATTTCAATTACCTGTTTTAAAAAAATATTTATTTTCATTTTTCCCGGCGTTGTTTAATAAAGACGGAAATCAAAATATTTATGGTTTTTTATTTTCTAGCACTCTATTTGGATTGATTTTTTACGTTATAAATAAACAAAACACAATATTTGGCAAATTTTAACAATTTTAAAACAATTTAAACATTTCGTGTGATTCTTTAATAAACAATCATATGAACATATTCGAAAGCATGTATTTTAAATTTAAGGATACCATACAGATGACAATTTTTAACAAAATAAAAACAAATAACCCTATTGTTGATACTATATTGTCAACGTTGATTTTAACTTTTTTAGGTTATTTATTAAACATGTTTGCCGATACAAATTTTATTTTTACAAAATTGATTAGTTTTGAACATTTGTATGATTTATATTACAAAAAAAATGTTATCGAACTAGAAGGGAAAACAAGTTCCACTACTTCAATATACAATATGTCACACTGTGTTTCAGCTACATATAGTAGAAGATTTAAAGCATTATGGCTTTATATAACTAATAATATTGAAGGAAACCATAGTATTAATAAAATTAAAGAATCGTATTCAACACGTGAAACAGTTAAGGAAGATGTAGATGGATCTAAAAACGTATTAGATTTTTTTATAGTATCTCAACCTGAAAAATTTATATTAAATAAAGATAAAGAGATTTATGCTATATGTAAATCTTCAAAAGAAGACGACAACGGTAATGAAAAAGTTACAACAAAAACTGAAAAAATTCTTATACAGATTTATTCTTATAAAACAAAACTAAGCGATCTACAAGAATATATAGATAATATTACGTTAAATTATTTATCTACAATAAAAACAAATCGTGTTAATAAAAAGTTTATATATATTCTTGAAAAATTAAAATGTGATGACGATGAAAACCGGTATTCGTGTTGGAGTGAAACAGAATTTATAACATGTCGTAATTTTTCCAACTTGTTTTTTGATGGTAAAAATGATTTGATTAATAAAATAAATTTTTTTATTAACAATAAAGAATGGTATGAACAAAAAGGAATTCCATGGACATGTGGAATTGGTCTATCGGGACCACCAGGGACTGGAAAGACATCTTTTATTAAGGCTCTTGCTAAACACACAGGATACCATATAGTATTTATTTCATTAAAGTTGCTAAAAACGAAGCAACAATTACAAAAATTCTTCTTTGAAGATACTTATAATGCCAATAACGAAAAACACTCTATAACATTTGATAAAAAAATTACTGTGTTTGAAGATATTGATTGTATAGGTGATATCGTTTTAAAAAGAGAAAATCATTTTGATAATAAAAGTAATATTGATAATAAAACTAACTTTTTAAAAGGAAAATCACCTACAGATACTGTAGAATTAGGTGACGTTATTAAAACGGTTTTAGATATGAATTCTACAGAAACCGGTAAATTTTCTACTGTGTCTTTACCAAAAGATGAAGAACCTATAACATTAGACGATATCCTAAATTTGTGGGATGGAATACGTGAAACACCTGGTAGAATTTTAGTTATTTCATCCAATCATTATGATAAACTTGACTCTGCTTTAACTAGACCTGGTAGAATAGATATTACACACGAATTTACAAATGCTAGTCATAAGACTATTTCAGAAATGTATAATCATTTGTTTGGAATAGAAATAGATCCACCTGTTTTAAATAATATAAAAGAGTATTTTTACTCACCTGCTGAAATAATTAATATATTTTTAGAATCAAGACAAGAAGAAAGTTTCATAAAACGTTTATATATGAATAAAAAACTACAATAATTTATATATTTCTATATTTATGATACAACAATTTGTAGAAAGACTTATAGAAAATGTTCCTGTAGAAGCAAATAGAGAACCTATAAGAATAGATTTAATATTAGAAGGAGGTGCATTTAACGGTAGTTACTTAATAGGTGCTCTTTATTTTTTAAAAGAAATGGAAAAACGCAACATTATAAAAATAGAGAGAATATCAGGTGCTAGTATAGGTTCAATTTTGGGTTTTCTATATTTTATAGATGCTTTAGATTTGTCATCTAGTTTATATGAAATATTATTAAACGATTTTAAAAAAAATCATAATCTTAGTATAATTAAAAATTTACGTAATTATATTAATGAAAAAATTCCGGATAACATATGTAGTCAAATAGAAAATAAGTTTTTTGTAACATATATTAATGTTAATAAATGTAAAAAATGTGTAAAATCGTCATACAAAAATATCGATGACATCATAAATACAATAATAAAATCTTGTTTTATCCCTTTTTTAATAGATAATAATTTATGTTACAAAAATAAATATATTGATGGGGTTACACCACATATTTTTCCTTTAGAAAAAGAAAAAAAAATACTTTTTTTGGATTTGATGAGTGCTGATAAAATTTTTAGTATAATTAATTTAAAAAATGAGAAAACGAATCTACACAGAATATTAACAGGATTATTAGATATTCACATATTCTTTATAAAAAAAAGAAAAACTACCTTCTGTAGTTATGTTAATGATTGGAATTTTTACGATATTATAAATAATATTAGTAAAAAAGTTTTTGAAAAAGTTGTTATATATGTAATTTATTTTGTTATTTGTATTAAAAAATATTTTCCAAAAATAGAAAAAACTTTTTTGTATAAGTTATTATCAAAAAAAACATATATGTATTACACGTCTCTAATAGACAAATTTTTTACTTGATAATTTTATCCCTATTATTTATTGAATCGATTGTCTCGATTTTCTTTTTTACTGTTGTAAAATCTGTAATTGTTTTATTTAATATGTATTGACCACAAGGACCACAGTGGTCTTCATTTGATAAATCAATCTTACTATTCATTTTTTTATCGCATGTTTCAATACCCCATCTACCCAACACTTTTTTGTCGTTCTTTATAAATATTTTTGTTATACGTGTAATAAAATTCATAGTATACATATATAGTTACTGTTATCTTTAAATATTCTTAACTAATACTATTACGTTATTCATTAATAGTATTAGATATTCTACACGATAAATGGTATGAATAAGTTGTATAAAATAATAATTAATATATATTATTCTTGTTTTTACGTGTTTTACTACTCCAAAAATTAAACTTAGTTTTTGGTTGTTTTGCCTTTGTTTTTCTCTTCTTTTTACCATCTTTTAGCGTCTTATCCTTCTTTTCTTTTTCCTTTTCTTTGACACCTTTCTCGTCTATATTTTTGGTATTTTTGTCCTCTGGTTTGTAATTTAAAAACCATTCTTCATATTCAGAAGTACCTCGTTTGCTCTTTAATTCTTTATACTTTGATGCTTTGTGTGCTCGCATTTCTTCTATTGATTCTTGATGACCATAACATGTAATACTAAATCTTCTTAACAACCCTTTTTGTTCTAATCTATTTTTTTGTTGAACTTCAAAAAAAAATTTAGACATACACAAAATTCTATCAGAAAATTCACTATAATAAGGTCTATCAGTATATAAAAATGCTAAATAAAAACTCAACATAGTATCAATTGTAGCAATTTTCACTTTTTGGCCTCCAATAATTAAAACGTTATAACTATGACAAGCAACTGGATGATATATAAAAGCAACCGTATCGTTTCCTACTTTTACTTCATAATGATATGGCACGATTTCACCAACTGCGTCGTGTTTAATAATTTTCACATTTTTAATATTAACATCTTTTAACCTTTCCTTTATTATTTGAGCAGTAACTTCTGGTTCATTAGACAAAACATCAAAATCAGCTATTTTCTTTAATTTTTTTTGTAAATGTTTTGGCATATAACTAGAATAAAGTGAAATTGCGTAACCGCCAAAAAAAACGACACCTTGGTTTATTAATGTTTGTTTTACATTTTCGTAAATATCGTTTTCATTTGTCGTATCTTCCATTTCTCTCTGAAAATCAACTTGATTACAATTAATAGATGTTAGTGGGTAATGTTTATTTAATAATGTTAAACGTTTTAATACTTTCTCCCATCTTGACGTATCTCCAGCAGGTCTACTAAGTTCTAAATACATCGACATTCTTAAAAAATTGGATGGAGCGTATAATATGCCTGCTACTTGTATTGAATCTCTTTTTAAAGAATTATATATTTCTTTTGGTATTTCTGTTAAATCAGCAACAGGAATATAATTCACATACACTTTACACGTTCCATGATGTTGTCCTGCTTTTGCTTCTACATCTGTAAAACCTTCTTTAAAATAAATATCAGCTAATTCCTTTGCGTCCTTAATTGAGTTAGTAGTAAAAAAATCATAGTCTGGTATTTCTACATCTTTATCATAAAATTGATCTTCTTTGGGCAAAATATTATTAATAGCTGTTCCACCATAACAAATTAAACTTTTTGTTTTTATGAAATTTTCTACAATTTTTATCATTTTAATGATATCATCTGAACTCACAACTCGTCTTCCTATTTTTTCTTCTGCTTTATCTACTGCTAAACGTAATATAGCAAGTTCACATTCTTGAAATGTCATCGATTTATCACATATTTTATTTTTCATATATAATATTTAGATTAAAACTAAATATTATTTCATAACACTTATTATCTAACAATTCTTAAACGAATCGCAACTATTTTATATTTGGCTTCTTGTTCTTCATCATAATATTCACGATATATTTTAACTCCTTGTTGTATTGTATCTATTCCAGGAAGACATTTATCTAGTGTTTCACCTTCTAAATAATTTTCAAATGTATTATAATCATGAATACAGGTAATCTTACAACGAAATGATCGCAAAAATTTAAAATCGTTGTTTTCAAATAAAATGTAATCACCTTTTTTCATTAAAGCAAAATCCCCCTTATGTAATCTTCCTTCGCATTTTTTTGCGCCAATCTTTATTAATGAAAACCACGGTTCCGATAAATGTTTCGTATATGTTGTCATTTGTAATATATTTACATTATTGTTTAAATGATATTAAGTATTCAATTTTAAATTAAGTAAGTGATTCAAAATAAATTATATAAAAATCACTTAAAACATTTTATGATAATATATTAAATGAGTGAAACTGAAACTGAAAAGGGCAGGCTTGTAGAAGATGTTTTAAAACAAATAATGAAAATAATACCTGAGAGCGAAGAAAAATTAATAAATGAATTAAATAAGTTTAAGTTACACTTAAATTATTGTGCACCTGAACTTCAAAGAGGACCAGAATGTTGGGTACCATTTATTGATATACTCAATTTTTTTATACCAACAAAAGAAGAAGAATGGCAATTGAGAATAAGAGATATATTAACAAATCAATAAAATAGTATTATTTAAATTCCCGACTTTTCTTCTACCAGAACCCCTTCTACTACTGCTTTATAAAATTTTTCTTTTGGAAACACACCATTACACGCATTACATTTACATTCAGTATCATTAATGATAAAAAACCTACCAGCAATATTTGGAACCTTTCCAGATTTTTGACAATTTGGACAATCGTGATTACACTTGTTATCATCACTAGAAACACCAAAACTGCTACTATTCAATAAAGGAGGTTCTATTTTACTCATTTTTAATCCCATGTTATATAATTAATAACTCATATGTTTTTAAATAATATTTATAAAATATTTATAAAATATTTATAATATTATTTATACAATTGCTTACTTATATCAATATAAATATTAAATTTAATAATTAAAATTATAATAGTTTGTGCTTTGATTACGAGTAGCATAAGAATAAGCGGGATTTTGAGGAGTAGGTCCTGGTATGGTGTTTTCCGTGTATCTTAAATTTTGTGGTTTTAAAACAAAAGCATACCCGCCTTCGTCAAAAAATGTAGTATTTTCTTCTAAAAACGCATCTATATGTTGAAAACGCATCGCAACCATTTGCGCCCCAGTCTCTCTTGCTACTATTCCACATGGATTGGGTGGGTCTGCTCCAACATTTGGTAAAACGATTGTCATTCCTTTTTGATTAAATGTTTGTAACTCAGGAACACTTTCATTAGAATTACTAACATCATTATACCTTAATGTTCTCATAAATATTGACCCACTTGTTAAATTAACATATTCGAGTAATTGAGGACATTCCAAAAATGTTAAATTTGACCTATCAATATAAAGAATAACCTTATTCATTAATTGTGTTAATGGTGTCATGCCAATATTTTTACCATAATTTTCATAACTATAAGTTTTATCAAGCATAATAGAGTCATACGATTCTAAAATAGTTGCTAAATTATTATACATCTGTAAATTATTGCTCATAAATCTTAAATGAATAATTAATGGGTCTGTAGGGTTTGGAGAAGTGCTTCCAGAAAATGCGTAATTTTGTATTGTAGTCATAACATCTGAAAAATTTACAGAATTATATGTTTCCTTAATATAAACATTATCAACAGTAGATGTTGCTACTACAGGTTGGTTACCTATAGAATATATTTCAAAATCTAAACATCTAACGCCCTGTTTTAAAACATTAATTAAATTACATACATTTACAAAATCATTTTTGTAATTTCCACCGCTACAAGCATTATATGCTGTTTTTATATAATAATCATATAAATTACCACTACAATCTGGATCGGCGCTGTTTATGGGTCTAATATAACCATCCATAGTTCCATATAAATTTGTCATATAATTACACTCTGTAGTTTGAAGTTTTGTTAAATATATAAAATATACTATTATTAATATAACAATTATTAATATTATAACAAAAATCATATACGTTATAAAATCTTCTTGTAAATTCATTATTGTATTCATTATCTTTGTTGTTGGATCTATAGGAGACATACTTATAATATAATATTATTTTTTAAAATATATTATATTGTCAAATTAAGAAATCATACATAAATTTAATTATTTTAATAGTTCTTCATAAAGTAATTATATAAACAACTTTGTAACCAATTTAAAATTTAATAAATATATATATTAATATGGCAGGGGGCTTAATGAATCTTGTATCCCAAGGACAACAAAATGTTATATTAAATGGTAACCCTTCAAAAACTTTTTGGAAAACAACCTATCAAAAATATACCAATTTTGGGTTGCAGAAATTTCGTTTAGATTTTAACGGTTCGCCGTATCTTCGTTTAACAGAACAATCATCTTTCACATTTAAGGTTTCAAGGTATGGCGATTTGCTAATGGATACATATTTAACTGTTAATTTACCTAATATTTGGAGCCCTATTTTTCCACCTCAACCAACTGTGAATCCCGATGGATCAACAACATATACTGATTGGGCTCCATATGAATTCAAATGGATTGATAATTTGGGTGCGCAAATGATTGATAAAGTAAGTATCACTTGCGGTAATCAAAAACTACAAGAGTTTTCTGGTCAATATTTGTTATCGTGTGTTCAACGCGACTTTAATGTAAATAAAATTAATTTATTTAATGAAATGACAGGAAATACGGCACAATTTAATGATCCAGGAAATTATGGAACACGAGTTAATTCATATCCAAATGCGTATTACACAGATAGTCCTGCTGCGGCGGAACCATCTATTCGAGCTTCAACAATATATATTCCATTAAATTCGTGGTTTAACTTAAAATCTCAAATGGCTTTTCCATTAGTTGCTTTACAATATAACGAATTACATATTACAGTTACGTTAAGACCAATTTGTGAATTATTTACTATTCGTGATGTAATGGATGCTACAAATAATTTTCCATATATTCAGCCAAATTTTAACCAATATTATATGCAAATGTATCGTTTTCTACAAACACCTCCTGATATTCAATTAGGGCCAACTTCTTATGTTGACACAAGAAGCCAGTGGGACACAGATATTCATTTAACATGTACATATGCTTTTCTATCTACAGATGAACAAAAATTATTTGCGAAAAATGAACAAAAATATTTGATTAAACAAGTTCAAGAAACTACATTTTATAATGTAACACAAAGTTCCAAGATACAACTAACTTCTATAGGTTTGGTTTCTAGTTGGATGTGGTATTTACAAAGATCCGACGCTTATTTAAGAAATGAGTGGTCTAATTATACAAATTGGCCATATAATTATCTTCCAAATGATATTACACCTGCTCCAGTAGCAGGTGCTTATCCTATTAATGGGGGGCCTACAATTGGTCCAGGTATAAATCCTGATGGAACACCAAGTGGCATATTTATATCAGGTATATATAGTATACTAAATCAACAAGAAATCTTACAAACATTAGGTATATTAATTGACGGTAGTTATAGAGAAAATGTTCAACCATCAGGAGTATATAACTTTGTTGAAAAATACACAAGAACTCCTGGTAATGCGCCTCAATTTTTATATTGTTATAATTTTTGTTTAAATACATCGCCATACGAAATTCAACCATCAGGAGCATTAAACACAAATAGATTTAATTTACTTGAATTTGAATTAACTACATATATTCCTCCATTAGATCCATATGCTCAAGTTTTAACTATATGTGATCCTGAAACAGGAGATATTGTAGGTATTAATAAACCTACATGGCGTATTTATGAATATAATTATAACCTACAATTGTTTGAAGAAAGATTTAATGTTGTTACGTTTGTTGGAGGCAATTGCGGACTACAATATGCTACTTAAAAGTATTTGGGTTTCTTTAAGTATCTTAAAATATATATTATTAAGATACTTAAAAAAGGGGTGCTTACTTTTCGATATTTTTACCAAAAGTACTTTGGTATTTTCAAAAATGGACAAAAAAAATGTCCAAAATTGAAAATCCCTATATAGATTCCAGAAAAAACCTTCCTTCGCTGCATAATTGAAAATTAGCATCTGGTCACTTTTTGAAGATTTTAATTTTTGTTACCATAATTTTTTTTTATTTATAAAAAAAACAATTTAGGCATTTTTTCTGTCCTCTAATTAGAGGACAAATGGATGACAAAAAAATGCCAAAAAATGCCGAAAATTTTTATTGTGAAAAATGTGACTTTATATGCTCTAAACAAAGTAACTATTCAAAACACATATTGACACGCAAACATAAAAAGGATGACAAAATGATTACAAATGATTACAAAAAAATGCCGAAAATGCCAAAAAATGCCGAACCTATTAAAAAACTTTTTGCGTGTGAATGTGGAAAATGTTACACACATCGTCAGGGATTATGGAAACATAAAAAAATATGTGATTTTAATTTTAACAATACACAACCAAAAGAACCGAATGAAGTAAATAAACCAAATAAGGATGATTTAATTGATTATTTAATAAAAGAAAATAGCGATTTAAAAAACATGGTATTAGATGTTTGTAAAAATATGCAACCATCAAGTGTGAATTCACATAATAACAGTTATAACAAAACATTTAATCTTCAAATATTTTTAAATGAAACATGTAAGGATGCAATGAATCTTATGGACTTTGTAGATTCTCTCAAAATTCAACTTTTGGACTTGGAAAATGTAGGTAAATTAGGGTTTATAGATGGTATCTCAAACATAATAATTAAGAACTTGAAGGCACTAGAAATTACACAGCGACCTGTTCATTGTAGTGATTCAAAGAGAGAAATACTATATATCAAAGATGAAGATAAATGGGAAAAAGAAAATGAAGAAAAAAATAAACTTAAAAAGGCTATTAAATATATTGCTCATAAAAACTGTAAGCTTATTCCAGAATGGAAAGCGAAAAATCCAGAATGTATTAACAGTTATTCTTCAAAATCAGATGAATACAATAAAATTGTTCTTGAGTCGATGGGAGGTAATTTATATAATGAAACTTTAAATAATGAAAATAAAATTATTAAAAGAATAGTAAAAGAAGTTATTATTGATAAATAATTCGTTTTTTTAATTATAAAATAGTTTGTCTCTTATATAAAATGAGTGAAAAATGCGCAGAAAATATTAAAGAAATTCACATTAATGATAAAGAAAATACAAATAAAGACAAAGAAGATGAAATTAATATTGTAGATAATAATTTTGGAAAAAAAGTTGATTTAACTAAAAATAGTATTCGAAAAATTTGTCTTGATATATGTGATAAATTTAAAATTAATCCTTTAAGCACAGTAAAAGGATTTTATTACTATTTTTTACATTTTGTTATTATTGGTTTTATTTGTTTTGTAGGTATTTTTAGTACAAACATTATACATTTATCTATGGTATTACTTATTGTAAGTTTAGACGCGTGGTCTGTTATAGTTGTACACGGGTGTCCACTAACACTTTTAGAAAAAAAATATTTAAATTCAACATCATGCGAACAAAGAAAATCTTGTTTTGAAAATTTAAACATATTATTTGAATGTGACCATGAATATGAAAAAATAACAGAATTATTAGTAAATGTTTGGTCAGCACTCGCAACTAAAATAATGGCAATTATTTGTTTAAACACATTTAAATTAAAACTATTTGACCATAGTGGTATTTATTCCAATTAACATATTTCAATATTTATGAGTTTATACAAAGAATATTGAAATATAAATATACAATAAATGGATTTAGAAAATGTAAACGACCCAAAAAAATCTGTTTGTATAGACACGAAAACGAATCAAAATGAAGATAAAGATAAAGATAAAGATGAAGATGAAGATAAAATAGATACAAAAATGAATGAAAAAAAAGATGAAGATGAACATAAAGATGAACATAAAGATGAACATAAAGATGAACATAAAGATGAACACGCAGATGAACACGTAGATGAACATGATCATGAAGAAGAAAATGAATCTAAAAAGTGTCCATTTAATATAAATAAAATATGTAATAGTTTTTGTAATGTAACACAATCTGTAAAAGAAAATTATTTATCATGGATTTTTATTTTTATTGCCGTAACTATTATGTCATATCCAAACGTGTATAATGGGATAACTACGTTTTTTGTGATAGCATTATTCGCATACTTAGTTCATTATGGTAGTCACAAATATCGAAACATATTTACAATAGCGCATCATTATCATCATGAAAACAGCAATTTTTTATCTAATTTTATTCAAATATTATTAGAATGTTCGATAATTTTAGTTTTCGCTCCTCTTTATTTTATATACGGTAAAATTTTTTTTAATGAATGGGTTGTTTTATTTTTTTTATTATTTTACTCTTCTATTCATAATATAAATTATTCTATATTTCGTGTGAATGATGTTCATTATTTACATCATCAATTTATACTTACAAATATTGGCCCTGATATTTTTGACATTATGTTTGATACTAAAAATGAAAAAGATAAATCCCCTGAAAATACAAATCATTATATACCAAACATAATAATAGCATTACTCATAATTTTATTTTTACAATACTTATATAAAAATGATAAAAACAAACAAATAATGAATTGTTTATTAAAATCATTTTTGACTTTTTGTTTTACAGTTGTAAGTTTTTTTTCTATTTATCTTTGGAATTTTAACTAAGATATGCGTTTGATGCGGTTGGTCCTATATCAATAAATTCTCCACTAGCAGAATAATGTTTGTTGTATTGTGGCATATATTGTAATTGTGGAGGCACAAATTTAGAATCAAACAGTTTTTTACCTTTATTAAAATTAGACATCCATGTATTTACACCATTACTTAACTGAGGTGTAGCAATATTTGTATTGGAATTAAACAATTTTGCTTGTGTTCCTATATCTGTTGTTAAAGATGAATATGTTGGTGTAACTCCAGATGTTAGCTTACCCGCATCATTTTCTGCTGGGACGTGTTTTTTATATGGTGTAGGTTTTGAAATATTTGATTGACGCCCGAAACTTGTGGTTAAAGGTAAATTAACATTATGTGTTGTTTTAGAACCACCAATATGTCCATCTGAAATATATGTGCTATTAAAACCTTCAATCCCATTTTTTTCATAATTAATATAATTAATATAATTATTATTAGATAAATAGTTTATCCATTTAAAAATAATTACTAAAAGTATTAAGGTTATAAATGCTAGAAATATTATGTAATAATCTTTTTTAGAAATAGTCATATATAAATAGTTAATATTATTTTTTATATCTTGAAATATGTTTTGTCCAAATAATTTTATATAGTTTTAATATAAGAAATGTCATCCAATAATACAGATAGTGAAATACCAAATATAGATGCCGCAAAAAATATAGAAACGCCGACTTCAACATATTTTCAGAATATTACATCATTTGTATACTCTTTAATAAAAAAATTATTTCACGTTTTTATTTACATTATTCTTGCCGCTATGATTTTATATAGTTGTAAAGTTGCTCAATCTGGAATAATACCTAGTGATACAGGTTGTAAGCCTTATGAAGGAAATAACCCAAATATAAAACCAGTAAAAACGAATATTTTTGAAACACTTTATTCTGATCCGCAAATGTCAGAAAAACTATCAATACTATATGAAAAAGATAATACAAAAAATACTATTATAGATTTAATAAGGGGGGTAAAAGAAAAACCCAACGTAAGCGGTATAGCAAGTTATTTTGTTTCTATTTTTGAGTCAGTAATAGCATTTAATTATTCAGCACTTGAAATATTTTATAATATTTTGAACAAATTTCCAGAATTTTTAATCCTAATATTAGGACCATTCTTGCTTGTGTTTTATGGATTTATTCTATTTATTATAGATCATATTTACTTTTTAATAACATGGTTTACACAAATGAAATGGCTTTTTAAGAAAAATTTAAATGATACAAAAAGTGGATCACAAGAATGGCAAAGTATAACATTAGAATATAATGCTTTTGAGTTTGGAATGTCTGTTTTAATAGCATTTTTATTTGTAATACTTGGATTTATTTTAATACCATTATTAATGACAATTGGATCTATTGTTATACTTGCTTATTGTGTTTTTTCTATTGTTGGATACAACAGTTATTTAGATGGCAAACCGTCTGGAATAACTAGTATAATAAAGGGTGTATTTACAAATTATAAAGTGTATATATCAGTTTTACTTTCATTAATAGTTATTTCAACCGCTTATTCTATTCTTGGAAGTGGTGCCGGGATTGGTGCTATAATTACTGTTTTATTAATGTATTTTGGTATTATAGCTATTAACATTTTTAATCCAATACCAGAAAAAAATTTAACTGTTGCTGTCCCTATAGTTGAAGCAACAAAGGTATATACACCGGTTGAGGAACACGAGAGACATGAAGAAGGAGGACTGTTCAGTTTTTTTGGAGGGCAAAAAGGTGGTTCAAAATTAAGTAATAAATTAAAAAGTTTAAATAAATTATATAGTAAAGTTAGTAAAAAATAATTATTTTTATATTAAAAATTACACCTTTTAATATTTCAAACGCCGATTTGTATATAAAGATAATATTATATAATATATTAAAATGAATAATAATATTATAAAAAATATACAAGAAAGTCAAGAAAAAATAATAAATAAATCTCCAATTTTAGAATCTAATAATTATTATATTGATTATTAAAATAAAAAAATTAAATATGCTTCTAATTATAATAATTTTTATGATGTATTTTGGTGTGATTTTATAGAAACAGAATATATATGTTATACTTGTAAATCTTTGAAATTGAAATGTTATAGTTGTAATTCTCCAATTATAGATTGTTATAAATGTGTAAAAAATAAATTAGGCGTTTATTATAAGTATAATCTTTTATATTGTTCACAATGTATTTAACTAAGAAGATATAATTATTAAATCGGCATTT
>Ga0114966_10000405_pt1 | contig 42352 bp, 31 predicted proteins | sample M_130207_XF_Meta_FD_87029 | JGI IMG/M metagenome (GOLD analysis project Ga0114966, IMG submission 87029) | Freshwater microbial communities from Lake Montjoie, Canada to study carbon cycling - M_130207_XF_MetaG | ecosystem: Environmental > Aquatic > Freshwater > Lake | place: Lake Montjoie... | reverse complement strand
GTTCGTGAAAAACGCGGACCGCGTGATGGGGAGCGACGGAGAACACGCCGCCGCCCGCCGTTTGAAATTCTGCCAGCACCCGCCGCAAGCCTTCCGGCTCGAACCATGTGTCGGCATCAAGAAACAAAAGCAGGTCGCCTGTCACCGCCTGGGCCCCTTGATGACACGCCCACGTCTTGCCGCGCCAACCTTCAGGCAGTGGCTGCGAGGTGAGGACTTGTGCGCCGAGCTCGCGCGCGACTTCCGCAGTGCGGTCGGTGGAGGCGTCGTTCACGACGATAATTTCGCGCGGGCGGACGGACTGCGCGGCGAGAGATCGCAGCAATATGGGGAGGTTTTGTTCCTCGTTGCGCGCCGGGATGATTATGGAGAGTTGCGCACCGGGAACTGGATGATTCGAGGGGCAGCTTGCGCAACAACGGATGCGACCAATTACAATCCAACCGGCGCACCAAAGTGCCAGCGTGACGATGAGTAATGCCATCATTTGTCCCACGCCACGACTTTTTTGGCCACGTTCTGGCCGCACAACACGACCATCGGCATGCCGCCGCCGGGGTTCACCGAGCCGCCGACGAAGAACAGGTTCGGGTAGAGCGTGCTTTGCTTGGGCGCTTTGAACGCGAGGTTTTTCCAGCGGTCGCTCACCACTCCGTAGATCGAGCCTCGGTTAGAGTTGTATTGCGCGCGGATGTCGAGCGGCGTCCAGAAGTGCTCGAAGACGACGTGCTTCCGCAAATCTTTGAGGCCCATCCGCTCCAGCTTAACCAAAATGCGCTCCTTGAGCTGGGCGTAATCTTCGCGCGTCAGCGGGTGTTCGTCGCGGATGTGCGGGATGTGCGGGAGAATCTTCAGGCAATCGCAGCCAGCGGGCGCAACCGTCGGGTCGGTTTTGGAAGCGGCCACGACATAAATGGTCGGGTCGTCGGGCAATTCATATCGCTCAAAGACCTTGGCGAAATGTTCCTTTTGATGGCCGCTGAAAAAGAAGTTGTGATGGGCGAGCTGCGGATACTTGCAATCGAGACCCAGTTCGATCACGAGGCCGGAACAGGTGGGTTCGAGTTTTTTCTCCAGCGACGCGATGAACGTTTTATCCTCGCGCAGCAACTTTTCGTAGGCAGGAATCACTTCCATGTTCGACACGATGATGTCGGCTGTATGGAACGTCCCGTTCGCCACAAGGCCAGTGACGCGGCCATTTTCGCGGCCCACTTCGCTGACTTCGGCGTTAAGATTGACCTTGATGCCGAGTTCTTCCATGAGCCGCTTCAAACCGAGCGCGATGTTGTAGAGCCCGCCGTCGACATACCAGAGGTCGTAACGGAACTGGATCGTCGGCATGGCATTCATGAACGCCGGGGCGCGATACGCCGACGAGCCGACGTATTTGATGAAGAAGTCAAAGATGTCCCGGAAGTAAGGCGTTTGCAGATGCGACGCGACGCCTTGGTGCATCGTGCGAAAGAGATCGAACTTGAAAAACTTGAACAATCCGTAGTGCTTGGCGAACCCCTGCCAGTTGTCCAAGCCCTGCTCAAAATAACCGTCATTCGTCAGGTCGTAGATGTCGGCGGAGTATTTGAGGAAGCGCTCGATGTTCTCCGGTGGCTCACCGACCTTGCGCGCCTCGGCAGCCATCTTCTCGGGTTCGGGATATAGATCGAGCGTTACGCCGTCCTCGAAGAAATTCCGCCAGTGCGGTCGCAGTGGCCGGATCGCGAAGTAATCACTCATCTTTTTGCCGCTGCGCTCGAACAGGCGCTCGAAGATGTGCGGCAGTGTGAGGATGGACGGCCCAAGGTCGAACGTGTAGCCTTTCTCCTTTAGCACGTTCAGCTTGCCGCCGATCTTGTCGTTCTTCTCGAAGATCTCGACGTCGTAACCGGATTGCTTCAGCGAGATGGCGGCGGACAACCCGCCGAGACCCGACCCGATGACAATGACCTTTTTGCTACTCATGCATTCCTCATTTTTTTTCCGAAGCCCGTTTCAAGCCTTCCTGTGCCAGGTGATCCGCTGGATGCATCGCTAGGGCCTTGCGGAAGTAAGGCGCCGCCTCCGTCGCCTTCCCAAGATTCTCGTAAGTGCGTCCGATAAACGTCAGGCAACTGCTTTGTCCCCAGCGCGGGGCGTCGGTTGTTTTCGCCTCCGTTTCAAAAAGCTTTTCAGCCTTCAGTAAGGTTTGCAGCGCCGCCTGCCAGTCGGCGGGCTTGTTAGCGGTATGAAACTGACACATCCCAAGAAGATACTGGACGCGCGGATTGGACGCCCCGTGCTTCAATGCCAGTTCTTGGTGCTTGGCCACGCGCGGTCCGAACCTCACTCCCCGGAGCAGGTTGCCATTGATCTTCATACCGTAAAGCGTGCTGAGCAGGGCGTGGGTCTCGGCGTGACCTTCGACGAGTTTTACGGCAACTGTGAGCGCGTCCACCGCCGCGTCGAGCGCCGCCTTGGCGGGGGCTTCGTTCGTGCGATTGGCGGGAGCGTTCTGCAACTGCAACATGCGATGAAACTGCGCCGCGCCGAGCCAGTAAAAGTTCGTGGCGTTGGCAGGCTCGTTGGTGGTCGCGCGCCGGAACAATTCCGCCGACGCCGCAAACCGCTCCCCGTCCCACGCCTGGTAAGCGGCGTTGAACTCCACGACGCCCGCGTTACTCAAGTCGTTCGAGGCCGCACTGGCGTTTACTGCCAAGGTGACCAGAAGTCCAATCAAGATGCAATTGACGCGAAACATTGCTCCTTCATTTATTACCCGATAAGATAATACTGTCCAAGCCGATTATGGATTTTGCCGCCACCAGCCAACGTCAGCGTGCCTTTTTTCAAACAGGCGCGACCCGGTCAGTGGAGTTCCGCCGCGCGCAGCTCGGGCGACTAGCGGGCGCGTTGGAGCGGCACGAAGCCAAGCTGCTTGCCGCGCTGCACGCCGATTTGCGCAGGTCGCCGATGCAAGGCTACACCACCGAAATCGGACTGGTGCAGGCGGAGATTCGTCACGCGCAAAAACATCTCGCTCCCTGGTCCGCGCCCAAGCGCCGCCGCACGCCGTGGTTTGTCGCGCCGGCACGCGGTTGGGTGCAGTCCGAGCCGTTCGGCGTGGTGCTGATCCTCGGTCCATGGAATTACCCGGTGCAATTGCTCGTCAGCCCGCTCGTCAGCGCCATCGCGGCGGGCAACTGTGTCGTGCTGAAACCTTCCGAACTCGCGCCGTGCACGGCAGAGGTCATTGGGACGCTCCTGCGGGAATGTTTCGCGGATGAATACATCTCCGTAGCAACCGGCGGTGCAAACGTGGCCGAGGCTCTCTTGCGCGAGCGGTTCGACAAAATCTTTTTCACGGGCAGCACGCGTGTTGGACGACTGGTGATGGCGGCGGCGGCAAAGCACCTCACGCCGGTGACGCTAGAACTCGGTGGCAAATGCCCTGCGATCGTCTGTGCGGACGCGCCAGTGAAGTTGGCGGCGCGCCGGATTGCTTGGGGAAAATTCATGAATGCCGGGCAGACCTGTGTCGCGCCTGATTTCGTCCTGGTAGCGCGAGAGTCTCACGCCCCTTTCGTGGCGGCGATGAAACAGGCATTGCACGAATTCTACGGCGACGCCCCAGCCCAGTGCGCGGATTACGGACGCATCGTCAATCAGGCGCACTTTGAGCGGCTCGTGAATTATCTACGTGACGGGAAAGCCGTCCACGGCGGTCGGCATGACGCGAAGGATTTGTTCATCGCGCCAACGATTCTGGCCGACGTGTCCTCCGACGCAGCGGTGATGCAGGAGGAAATTTTCGGGCCAATATTGCCGGTGCTGGAATTCGAAAAACTCGACGACGCGCTCGCCTTGCTGCGCGACAGACCCACCCCGCTGGCTCTGTATTTATTCACTCGCGACCGTGCCACGGAAGCCCGCGTGCTGGCGGAAGCGCGATCCGGCGGCGCGTGCGTGAACGATGTCGTGTCGCACATGATTGGCGCAGGACTGCCATTCGGCGGATTGGGCGAGAGCGGCATGGGTTCGTATCACGGGCGCGCGGGTTTCGACGCGTTCTCGCATCAGCGCGCGGTGTTGCGGCGGGCGACCTGGCTGGATACACCGTTTCGTTATCCACCCCAAAAACTCTCGGTTGCCCGATTGAAGCAGGCGATGCGCTTTCTATTGTGCGACTAACCTTGCTCTAATTACCGATTTTGTTTAAGGATTCATGATGTCGCATCGGGTCATAATCATCGGAGCAGGCCCGGGCGGGCTGGCCTCAGCCATGTTGCTCGCGAAGGCTGGGGCGGATGTCACTGTTTTGGAAAAGCAGCCGCGTGTGGGCGGGCGCACTTCAGTTATCGAGGGCGATGGCTATCGCTTCGATCTTGGCCCGACATTTTTTCTTTATCCGCAAATCTTGCAGGAGATTTTCCAGGAAGTTGGCCGCGACCTTTACAAAGAAGTGCCAATGACCAAGCTCGACCCGCAATACCGCATCACCTTCGGCGCGGGCGGGGAGTTGAACGCCACGCCGGACCTCGAACGCATGGTGGCGGAGATCTCCCGACTGTCGCCTGTTGATGGCGCGGGCTTCCGGCGGTTCATGGACTACAACCGCGTGAAGCTCGAAAAATTTGCGCCGTGTCTGCAAGTGCCGTTTTCTGGTTGGAAAAGTGTGCTGAACCTGCGCCTGCTGGCAGTGCTACCGTTCCTCAAACCGTGGAAATCGCTGCACGCAGAACTGGCGGGATATTTCCAAGACCCGCGCCTGCAACTGGCGTTCACCTTCCAGTCGAAATACCTCGGCATGTCCCCCTTCCAGTGCCCGAGTTTATTTTCCATTTTGTCATTCCTTGAATACGAGCATGGCATCTGGCATCCGACGGGTGGTTGCAATGCCATTTCGCAGAACATGGCGCGCGTGGCACAGGAACTCGGCGTGAAAATCCAACTCAACACCGCCGTAGAGGAAATCCTGTTTGAAAGCCGCCGCGCCGTGGGCGTGCGGACGGCTCAGGGCGAACAACGTGCCGATGCGGTGATGGTGAACGCCGATTTTGCCAGCGCGATCACCAAACTCGTGCCGAACAACCTGCGCCGCCGCTGGAGCGACGCGAAGGTCGCGAAGAAAGATTTCTCCTGCTCCACGTTCATGTTGTATCTCGGCGTGGAAGGAAGATTCGATCACCTCGCACACCACAATATTTACGTCGCCAAGGAATACCGCCGCAACCTCGACGAAATCGAGCGCCAGCACGTTTTGTCGGAAGACCCGTCGTTCTATGTCGCGAATCCCGTCCGCACCGACGCCACGATGTCGCCGGCGGGACATAGCGCGCTGTATGTGCTGGTGCCGGTGACGCACCAGCATCCGAATGTGGACTGGAACAAGGAGCGCGCCCGCTATCGCGCGGTGGCCCTGCGTCAGCTCGAAAAACTGGGTGTCACGGACATCGAAAAGCGCATCCGTTTCGAGCGCGTGGTGACGCCGGCGGATTGGGAGAGCAAGGTGGACGTATATCGCGGCGCGACCTTCAATCTCTCGCACAGCTTCCGGCAAATGCTGCACCTGCGGCCACAGAACCGCTTCGAGGAATTCGACGGCATGTATCTCGTGGGCGGCGGCACGCATCCGGGCAGCGGCTTGCCAGTCATCTTCGAGTCCGCCCGTATCAGTTCGAAGCTGCTCCTAGAAGATTTAGGTTCGGCCCCGTGAACAAGTCACGGTTTGGAGGTGGCATTACGCGACCGGGTTACCCGCCATCAAAGACTGCTGCGGCTTGCAGCTCAAAAGTTCCCGCAAGCGCGGCTGCCGATGCTGGAAATTGGGTTCAACATCGAGCCCCATAAACAGCCAGTGGAGTAACGCACCACGGCGCCGGCGATAGCGGACGGGGTCGCCTGGCGTATCTGCTCATTTCGTCTACCTCTCGGCGCGATGGCAGGTTGTCTAGCACCCATTCAGGGTGCCGGATGGATGAGGGGCGGGGATGCCAGACCTGCGGCCTTTGCTTTTAGGGGACTTCAAAAAACCTCACTTTTCGAGGAAGAAACAGTGAGTTTCTGGAAGTCCCCTTAATAAACAACCCAGCGAGAAAACAATTACCCCGCCCGAAAATACCCCCCACATCCATTGGGCAAGAACTGTTTTCCACCGTTTAAAATGAAAATCGTGGGTTGCAGGATGGGGAGGTCTGGCGCAAAATATGGGTCTTTATGTCGAGTGTTCGTAAACAGTATCCGTTTGATTTAGTTGAATCGAAGTGGCAGGGCTTTTGGGAGCAACAGGGGACGTTTCGAGCTTGGAATCCTGGGGAGGAAATTCCGGCGGAACATCCTTTCGCGCAAAGACATCAGGGGCCGAAGCTGCCGCCTAAGTATTATGTGCTCGATATGTTTCCTTACCCTTCTGGTGCGGGGCTGCATGTCGGGCATCCAGAGGGTTATACGGCAACGGATATCGTCGCACGATATCGGAGGGCACGAGGGTTTAATGTGTTGCACCCGATGGGTTGGGATGCGTTTGGATTGCCTGCTGAGCAGTATGCGATCAAAACGGGGCAACATCCGCGAAAAACTACTGAGGCAAATGTGGCGACGTTCAAGCGGCAGATCAAATCGCTGGGGTTCAGCTATGATTGGTCACGGGAGATCGATACGACGGATCCGAAGTATTTTAAGTGGACACAATGGATTTTTCTAAAACTTTATAATTCGTGGTTTAATCCGAGCACTCGGAAGGCAGAACCTATCGAGACGCTGTGTTATCCGGCTGGAGTGGAGACTGAGGGACAGAAGCGAGCATATCGTGATGATCGACGGTTAGCCTTTGTGGCGGATTCTCCTGTGAATTGGTGCCCTGAGCTTGGCACGGTGTTGGCGAACGAGGAGGTGATCGACGGTAAGAGTGAAGTGGGCGGTTTCGATGTCGTCCGTCGGCCCATGAGGCAATGGATGCTGCGGATTACGGCGTTTGCGGAAAAGCTGATTGATGAGCTTGAGACGATTGACTGGTCCCCATCGCTGAAGGAGATGCAGAGGAATTGGATCGGACGATCCGAGGGGGCAGAAGTGCATTTCATGGTGGAGGGTGTGGACGCGAAGGTGGCTGTGTTCACGACGCGACCGGATACACTGTTTGGGGCGACGTATCTGGTGCTTTCACCGGAGCACAAAGCGGTGGGGACGGTGACGACCCTCGAACAACGGGAGGCGGTGGGTGCTTATCAAGTGTTCTCTACTACCAAGAGTGATTTGGAACGGACGGAGTTAGCGAAGGGAAAAACTGGGGTGTTCACGGGTGCCTACGCAATCAACCCAGTGAATCAAGAGCGTGTGCCGATCTGGATTGCGGATTATGTCCTGGCCACTTATGGGACGGGAGCAATCATGGCCGTGCCTGCACACGATGAACGTGATTTGGAGTTTGCGACCAAGTTCGATCTGCCGATCGTGCAGGTGGTGCAACCGCTCGATCAGACGAAGAGTTGGCAGGGGTTCTGTGATGAAGGGACGGCGGTCAATTCTTCCCGAGGGGATATCGCCTTGAACGGACTTTCCAGCCGAGAAGCCAAGAGCAAAATGATCGGTTGGTTGGAGGAGACTGGGGTTGGACGGAGGACGATTCAGTATAAGCTGAGGGACTGGTTGTTCAGCCGTCAACGGTACTGGGGCGAGCCGTTTCCGATTGTCTGGAAGGATGGATCTCATGAAGGGTTGGCGGAAAGTGCCCTGCCCTTGCTCCCACCGGAGTTAAGCGATTTCAAGCCGACGACGAGCGGTGAACCTCCCTTGGCCCGAGCTACAGATTGGGTGGCTCTGGAGAACGGTTACGTGCGTGAGACGAACACGATGCCGCAATGGGCGGGGAGTTGCTGGTATTATCTACGTTACATGGACGCGCGGAATGACCGGACGTTTTGTAATCCTCAGGCGGAGGCGTATTGGATGGGGACGGAGAGTTCGGACGGGAAAGCTACTCGCGGAGTTGACCTGTATGTCGGGGGGACGGAACATGCCGTGTTGCATCTGCTTTATGCGCGGTTCTGGCATAAGGTGTTGTTTGATCTTGGGTATGTCTCGACGGCTGAGCCATTTTTTAAGCTGGTCAATCAAGGGTTAATTCTGGGTGAGGATGGCCAGAAAATGTCGAAGTCACGCGGGAACGTGGTTAATCCGGATGATATTTTAGTGGAGTATGGTGCGGATGCGTTTCGATTGTATGAAATGTTCATGGGCCCGTTGGAGATGGTGAAGCCTTGGAACACGAAGGGTGTCGAGGGGGTTTATCGGTTTTTGGGACGGGTATGGCGACTTTTCACGGATGAGGAAAGTGTGACGCATTTTGATCAAAACCTAAGTTTTGACGCTTCCAAGGGTGCAGAGCTGTTGCAAGAAATCCGGCTGTCAACAAGGATCCAAGAAGTGGTTCCGACTGCTGTGCAATCCAAGGCCATTCATACCACGATTAAAAAGGTGACTGAAGATATGGAAGGAATGCGGTTCAATACTTCGATCTCAGCGTTGATGGTTTTTGTGAATGAAGCGATGACTTGGAATGTGTTGCCGAGGATCGTTATGATCGATTTTCTGAAACTTTTGCAGCCGCTCTCACCTCACTTGGCCGAAGAATTACATGCAAAACTTACGGGGGACGAAGGGACAATGGCTTACGTACCTTGGCCGGTGTACGATCCGGTTTGCTTGGTGGAGGACACCATGGAGTTACCTGTGCAAGTGAACGGAAAACTGCGTGATATCATTACCTTACCAAGCACCGCAACGACGGAAGAAATCGAGGCAGCCGCGCTGGGGAGTGAAAAGGTGAAGCCGTATATCGAAGGGAAAACGATCAAGAAAATGATTATTGTGCCGAAGAAAGTCGTGAACATTGCAGTGGTGTAAGATTTACAGTAACTTAAGACTGTGCAGTTTCTCACAGATCAGGAAAAGCGAGTGATTTTGGCTTTGATTTGCCTTTTCTTGATCGGTTGGGGCGTGCGTCGATGGCACTCGAGCCAACCACCAACCCAGAATCTTACGGTGGACACCCATGCAACCCATTGAATTTGATGAGGTCGTACAGAGGATAACGCAGGCGAACCCTCGTTATCATCGGGATGCGTATTTCTTTGTCCGTGAAGGCTTGGACCACGCGCAACGTCGAGTGACCAAAAACGGGAAAGAATTGCCCCGGCACGTGACGGCTCACGAGTTGCTCGACGGTTTACGGCACTATGGGTTGGAGCAATATGGTCCGATGACCATTACAGTGTTAGCGGAATGGGGCGTCACGCAATGCGAGGATTTAGGGGAGATTGTTTTCCAAATGATTGAGGCACAACTTTTTAGTAAAACGGAGACGGATCAGCGGGAAGATTTTAAGGGTGGTTACAAGTTTCATGATGCTTTTTGTGAACCATTTTTACCCCGCAAACCAGCCACCTCCGAGGAACCGACCGCTCCAGAGTCAGCGAGAGTCTGACAGGTTTTGGCAGATCCATGGAATCCTTGCGCGAGTTTCCAAATAGGGCGCAGTTCAATTTATTTATCTGATTTATGACGTCACGACTCCCCACGAATAAGGACATGCTCGATGACTTAACGGAGCTGCCATTGTTACCACCGGGCACGATCCTCACTACGCTGGAAAACGGCATGGTGCTGATTGTGCGGGAGGATCGGAGTGCGCCGGTGGTTTCAGCGCAAGCGTGGTGCAAGGCTGGGAGCATCAACGAGGGAAAGTGGCTTGGGGCGGGGCTGTCGCATCTGCTGGAACATATGCTGTTCAAGGGAACGACAGGACGAGGACCCGGGAAGGTGGATCAGGAAGTCCAAGATGCGGGGGGTTATATGAACGCTTACACGTCGTTCGATCGCACGGTTTATTGGATCAACGTGCCCGACAGTGGGGCGCGAGTCGCCATCGATATCCTTTGCGATGTGATGCAGAACGCGAGTTTGCCTCCGGAAACGTTGGCAAAAGAAAAGCAGGTGATTTTGCGAGAGATGGATATGAATCAGGATGATCCATCCCGAAGAGCGAGTCGCCGGTTATTCGAACTGACTTACACTCGGAGTCCCTATCGCAATACGGTGATCGGTTATCCTGATATTTTTAACGATCTAACGCGTGAGGATGTCGTGGCTTATTATCGCGAGAAATATGCACCGAACAACACGTTTTTTGTCGTAGTCGGGAACATTAACCCTGCTGAAGTGGAGGGGCAAATACGGGCGGCTTACGCGAACGCAAAAGCGCGCGCCTTCCCCGCAGAGGTGATGCCCAACGAGCCTCGGCAAACTGCCGCGAGAGAAACGCTGGAGGAAGGACCGGTTGAGCTTGGACATTTTCACATCGGTTGGCACATTCCGGAAGTTCGACACCCAGATATCCCCGCGTTGGATGTGCTGGCTACTCTGTTAGGAAGTGGACGAAGCTCGCGGCTTTTTCAGGAAATGCGGGAGAAACAGGGAGTGGCGCACTCCGTGGATGCGTGGACTTATAGCTCTGAACATCCGGGGCTTTTCGGTATCAGCGGCGTGGTTGACGGTTCGCAATTTCGAGTTGCGCACGCTGCCGCGTTGGTTGAAATTGAACGGCTTAAAACGTGCGCTGTGGGTGAACCTGAACTCGGCAAGGCGGTGAAACAGTTTATCGCCGCAACGCTCGCCACACGAAAAACGATGCAAGGTCAGGCTCAGGATTTAGGCGGGAGTTGGATTTCAACGCAGGATCTTAATTTTTCAGAACGATACTTAGCAGCGGTCAAACGAGTGACGCCAGCAGATTTACAACGAGTCGCGTGCGAGTATCTTACGCCTAAAAATCGGACAACCTACGCCCTCCTTCCAGCAGGCAGCGTGGTTCAACAAAAGGCAACGACCGAAGTGGTCACGGAGTATCCGGTTCAAAAATTTACTTTACCGAATGGCCTTCGATTACTGATCAAGGAGGATCATCGCCTTCCGTTTGTCGAAATCCGCACGGTTTTCCAAGGCGGTGTCATCTCCGAGAATAGCGTCAACAACGGGGTCACACTGTTGCTTGCAAAGATGCTTCTTAAGGGAACCGCATCGCGTAGCGCCGAACAAATTGTGACGGAAATCGAATCGGTCGGCGGAGGGATCGACAGTTACGGAGGTAACAATAGTTTTGGCGTCAACGTGGAGGTCATGCGTGGAGATCTGGAAATCGGCCTCGACCTGTTGGAAGATGTTTTGCTGCGTCCGGTCTGGCCTGAGAACGCGTTGGTGAGGGAGAAGGAAGTTCAAACTGCTTCGATCCGTGCTCAGCGGGACCAGTTGTTGCAGAGCGCGGGCGGATCGATGCGTCGATTGCTCTATGGTTCGGCTGGTTACGGACTTGATGTGAACGGTCGCGAAGAAACTGTGGCGGCGTTGGGCACGGCTGATTTAAGGAAAGTCTACGACGCGTTGGTTCGACCGAACAACGCCGTGTTAGCAATCTTTGGAGACGTTTCTACTGAAGAAATTCAACGAAAACTTACCCAACGATTCGGCGAATGGAAACCGCAGGAAATATCCACCCAAAGCCCGCCTGAACGCCCACAGTTAAGTGCTGTTCTTCGTGCAGCGGAATTACGCGAAAAGAAACAGGGAGTGATCGTGATCGGGTTCGTTGGGGTTTCCATCCATGAGGTTGATCGGTATCCTTTGGAGTTATTGCAGGAGGCGTTGAGTGATCTGGGTTCGAGGATGTTTGTGAGGATCCGCGAGAATTTGGGTTTGGCTTACTATGTTGGTGCGCAACATTTCCTTGGAACACAAACGGGTTACTTTGCACTTTATGCGGGAACCAAACCCGAAGAGTTGGGGGTTGTGGAGGCCGAAATGATCAAGGAAATAAAACTTCTGCGCGAAGGCGGTTTGACCGCGGAAGAATTAAACCGAGCAAAGGCTAAACTGGTCGGACAGAGAAAAATCGCTCGGCAAGATGTAGGGGGCCAAGCGATGACTGCCGCACTGGATGAACTTTACGGGCTGGGTTTCGCGCACGGCGATGGCGAGGATGCACGCTACTGTGACGTAACACTCGAGGATGTTCAACGAGTCGCGATATCCTACCTCAATCCGGAAGCCTATGCGGTGGCAGTGGTGCGACCCGAGTCTGATATCGGTGCGGCCGTTTGAGCGTTGGTCTCAAAATCTTTGCGATTTCGAGCCAACTACAGCAAAATAGTAGTATGAGTAATGTTGTGAGTGAAGATTTACCGGATACAACTGGCCACTTTGGTCCGTTTGGTGGGCGGTATGTGCCTGAGACCCTGATGCATCCATTGCAGGAGTTGGAGCAGGAGTATTTTCGAGCGCAACAGGATCCCGATTTTCAGCAGGAGCTTTTTTATTATCTGCGAGAGTTTGTGGGTCGGCCCACTCCACTCTATTTCGCCGAACGCCTGACACGCGAGCTGGGTGGAGCAAAGATTTATTTGAAGCGTGAGGATTTGCTTCATACGGGGGCGCATAAAATCAATAACGCGATGGGCCAAATTCTTTTGGCTAAAAGGATGGGAAAAAATCGCATCATCGCAGAAACGGGTGCCGGTCAACACGGCGTCGCAACGGCCACGGTGAGCGCGATGTTTGGGATGAAGTGTGTCATTTATATGGGGGCCGTTGATTGTGAACGCCAGGCTCTGAACGTTTTCCGAATGAAAATGTTGGGGGCGGAGGTTGTTCCCGTGACGGCTGGTCAACAGACTCTTAAGGAAGCCGTCAATGAAGCGATGCGCGATTGGGTGACGAATATACGTTCGACCCATTACATTTTAGGAACGGCCTACGGAGCGCACCCCTATCCGGTGATGGTGCGGAATTTTCATCGAGTTATCGGAGATGAAGCTCGACGTCAAATTATGGAACAGGAGAAGCGGCTTCCCGATTTACTCGTCGCGTGTGTGGGTGGTGGATCCAATGCCATCGGGCTGTTCTATCCATTTTTGGATGATAAAAACGTGCGCATGCTTGGAGTCGAGGCCGGTGGTGAAGGCATCTTCCCAGAACGCCACGCGGCTCGATTTCAAGGCGGATCTCTGGGCGTGCTTCAAGGAACCCGTTCTTACATTTTACAAGATGAAAACGGCCAGATTCAAATGACGCATAGCGTCAGCGCGGGGCTAGATTACGCGGCAGTCGGGCCTGAGCACGCTTGGCTCCATGATCAGAAACGTGTCGATTATACTTTTGCGACGGATGATCAAGCGTTGAAGGCATTTGTGGGTCTCTCACGCCTTGAGGGAATTATTCCTGCTTTGGAATCGGCACATGCTGTGGCTGCAGTTTGGGAACTTGCTCCCACGATGTCAAAGGATACGTTAATGATCGTCAACCTCTCGGGGCGCGGCGACAAGGATGTCACCCAAGTGGCGGCTCGAATTAAACTTTAAACGCACGCGTCCCCCCTGCTCTGGCGATGCCTAAACCTCTGAAAAACCAATGGGAATTCGGGGATCTTTTTGCGACTCCCGCACCAGCTAAGTCGCCCGTTCCTCCACCTCTGGGAACCCCCCTGGCGTCTTCCCTAATCGTCGCTAAACGGGTGTTCTCGGTGACTGAACTGACCACGCATGTGAAACGGCTGTTGGAGTCACAAATTGGCACCATCCACGTCACAGGTGAAATCACCAATTTTCGATGTTTTCCCTCCGGCCATTTTTATTTCACGCTTAAGGATAATCAATCCCAGTTGGGTTGCGTGCTATTTCAGAATGCTGCAAAACTAGTTTCCCCGACCATTATAGGACAACTCAAGGATGGGGAGAAGGTGACGCTCAACGGCAACCTGAGTGTTTACGAAGCTCGTGGCCAGTATCAACTGGTGGTCACGCACATTGAATTGCAAGGGCTAGGCGCGTTGCAAGCAGCGTTCGAACAACTGAAACAAAAACTCCAAGCAGAGGGGCTTTTTGAATCTGGTCGCAAACGTGCGTTACCTCGGTATCCGGCCCGGATAGGGTTAGTGACTTCCGCTCAAGGCGCGGCTATTCGCGATGTGTTGAATGTGATTGCTCGTCGTCAACCCAGTTTGGAAATTGTTCTAGCCGCTTGTCGCGTCCAGGGCGACTTGGCTGCTGGAGAAATCGTTGGCTCCGTGCGGATGCTCAACAAATGGTCAACAACCGTTGGGCAACCACTTGACCTAATCCTTTTGACGCGTGGTGGAGGAAGCCTAGAAGACCTTTGGGCCTTTAACACGGAAGCGGTGGCCCGTGCGATTGTTGCCTCAAGGGTTCCGGTGATCTCAGCGGTGGGTCATGAGGTCGATTTCACCATTAGCGATTTCGTAGCCGATCTGCGAGCCGCGACGCCGAGTGTGGCTGCCGAACTGATTACCGAGGGAGCCTTCAGCAGCCGCACTACCATTCTTAATACTGGGGCTCGAATGCGCCAAATCGTTCGCCAAACCCTTCGCTGGCATCGTGAGGAATTGGCTGGATTAGTCGCACGCTACGAACGCACCCAGCCCCGACGACGACTTCAGACACAGGCTCAGCGGTTGGACGATTCAGCCGAACGATTGCGCAGACTGCCGCGACGCCGGCTCGGAGTAGTCAGTGTTCAGGTGAACCAGCTTGGTCGCCGAGTGGCCGCCATGCGTCCGTTGCAAAAAGTTCAACGGCTTCAAAAGGACAACGATCAGCTCTTCCAACGATTGCGTAATAGTTTGCGACCGAACCTGCAAATGTATCGCCAACAAATCGAGTCACTGCGCGTGCGACTGGAATTACTCTCACCCGTGCAAGTCCTGCGACGCGGCTACTCGATGACATGGAATTCCACCACGGGCCGACTGATTCGTAACGCAAGCGAGGCCACCGCCGGCGATAAACTCCGCACGATCCTCGGGGAAGGCGAAGTCCAAAGTATCGTGGATCAAATCCCTGGGACGTCCGCGCCTTAATGCACATTTCTTCTAAAAAACGCACTATCAAGCTGGGCATTTCAAGCGAATCTAGCGGGAGAACTTTTTGCGAACCTGATCCAGGGATTTTTGAGTGAGCAAGCCCGCAGTGTGTAATCGTTCGGCGTGTGCTAGTTGCCGTTCGTTGACGAGATTCGATTTCCGACGGTTCAAGGTTCTGGGCAACATTTCTAAATTGGCGAGATCATTGCCGACCTCGGGAGCAAGACTGTAGGGAACGATATGATCAATCTCCACTGCTTCGCCCCGGTAAGGACCCGAGCGCACTATCGCTGCGCGACCGTGGCGTAGGTGATCGAGGTTTTGTGCATCGAGCAGTCCGAGTTGTGTCGCGATCTTTACATTGCGAAGTAACGCTTCCTTCACCAACCCAGCTTGGGGTTCTTGCTGGCCATTCAGCCACAGGGCCCAGCTCAGGGATGATTCTGGAGAGAGACCACGTTGCTCTGCGTGCCAAAGCCAGTAGATTAATTTGTTCAACCGTGGGTTAGCTCCGCGTTCACCGAGTCCGGCGAGCTTCACAGGGTCAATTAACGCCGCCACAGTTCGTACATCAGCAACGGGATTGAACTGCCAAACGGCGCCAAGGATAAGAATTAGCAGACCGAGTAACAACGAATGCTTGGGACGTCCGAACTTCATACGATCCAATCAAGTCGGAGTTGCTCAGGGAAGAGTCCCCGATTACGAAACGCGTGAAGAGTAAGATCGTTGTTTCTTTTTGATAACTTGACTCCATGTTCATCTGTGGCAAGCACGCAATCGTAAAACGAAGGTGCGAGTCGGCCACGATAAGTCGGTGGGTGCTTCATGAGATTAGACTCAGATTTCAAGATTTGAACAAGAGGCGATCCATTCAGAAAACTTCGGTAGCGCAAAACTGAGACACTTTTGCACCTTGGTGCAATTCAACGATGTGTCAGGCGAACGCGGGGCACCTCGATAATCCTTCAAGGATGAAGGGTTGATTCTTGGGCTAAGTTGAGAATAGCGAGCGGCAACCAATTGACCGATCTCATAACGGCTCAGTCGCTCGCTGCCCGCGAGGTGGAAGGTGCCCGAGGCTTCTTGGTCGATTAACTGCCAGAGTGCTCGGGCAGTTTGTGTCACCGAAATAGGATTGCGAAATTCATCCTCAAAAAGATCCAGAGAGCGACCTTGCTGCCAAGCCAGCCGCATCTCCTCATTAAACCCACGATCTCCCGTGGGCGAAATACCAGCGTTTAAGGACAATCGAACAATAAGGTGGCGTGGATGTTGTCTCACGAAAGCTTCGGCTTGAACTTTTGTTTCCGCGTAAACACTGAGAGGGTTGACGGTTGATTCCTCAAGGTAGTTGCCGACGGTTCCGTCAAACACAAGATCCGTGGAAATAAAAACAAAAACGCCATCAACAATCAGTTCACTCAGACGCCGAGTAGTCTCGACATTCACCTCATAAGCACGTCGAGGATCAGCAGTGCAAGCAGGGTTTTTGCTCAAGGCAGCACAATGCACAATGATCGACGGACGCTCACGTTCAAAGAGAGATCGCACCGATTCGGAATCTTGTAAGTCAACGTCAGAACGGAATAAGCTACGAGCGGTGAACCTCGATGCACATGAGAGAGACTGCAACATCATCTGATGCCCGACTAATCCGCCGGCACCAGTAATCCAAGCCACGCCAGATTTTGAAGCTCGCGAAAACACAGTCATGAATAAACTTTATGGCTTAATCGGCGAACTACAAGACCCGTCCGAAACAACGAAAAACACTACAGGCCAACCTTGGATTGCAAAGTCAGATGAGGGCTGAAAACGGAGGATGTTTTCATGGAAAACGAAGAAGAAGAATTGCAATCCAGGACTCAATTTGTTTACCCTATTATTAACAAAATTTGGATAAGTTCGTAAGCCCGGAGGCAATCAGGGGTGAACTGAGCGGCACGAAGTGCCTTTCAACAACTTCCATGTTCTGATTCGAAGCATGGCATGGAATGTTTCGATCGGTTGTTCCTTTGGTCAGGTAAGTTTTTTATCTAAAAAAATGCGTATTGCCATCATTGGTCTTGGTTATGTGGGGTTACCTCTGTCGCTGCAATTTGCTCGATCAGGAATTTGTGTGTTGGGTTTAGATATTGACCAAGCAAAGATTGAGGCAATTCAATGTGGACGCAGCTATATTAAGCAGATTCAGAGTGCGGAGATTCAATCCCAAGTGCAGGAGGGACGATTCTCCGCTTCAACGGATTTCAGTCGCATCCAAGAGATGGATTCTGTGGTTATTTGCGTGCCAACGCCGCTGAATAAAAACCGCGAACCGGATATTTCCTACATCATTAAAACAGGCGAAAAGATCGCCCCCCACCTGCGACGAGGGATGTTGGTGGTTCTAGAATCTACGACTTATCCCGGGACCACGGACGAGGATTTAAGACGAGTGCTAGAAGCGGGTTCCACATTAAAAGCAGGGGTGGACTTCCACCTCGCATTCTCTCCAGAGAGAGAAGATCCAGGTAACCCGGCCAGCAAGGTCGGAGAGATCCCCAAAGTGGTTGGGGGGTTCACGCCTGCTTGTCTCGCGAAAGCCCAAGCACTTTACAGTTTAGCGATCAAAACGATCATCCCCGTTTCTTCCTGTCGAGCAGCCGAGGCGACCAAACTTCTGGAAAACATTTTTCGAAGCGTCAACATCGCCTTAGTTAATGAATTAAAAGTGGTGTACGCCGCAATGGGTATTGATATTTGGGAGGTCATCACGGCCGCCAAAACGAAACCGTTTGGTTACATGCCATTTTATCCTGGCCCTGGTCTAGGTGGCCACTGCATTCCCATTGATCCTTTTTATCTAACTTGGAAGGCTCGCGAATTTGGACAAAACACCCGCTTTATCGAGCTAGCTGGAGAGGTCAACACAGGGATAACTGAATACGTCATCCACAGAGTGATTGAAGCACTGAATGAGAATTGCAAATCCACGAAGGGTAGTAAAATCCTGCTCCTAGGCTTGGCCTATAAAGCGAATGTCGATGACATGCGTGAATCCCCGACGTTTGTTTTGATGGACATGTTAAAACAACGCGGAGCCGATGTTTCCTATTATGATCCTCATATCCCTGTCATCAATCCCACACGCGAGCACGGCGCATGGACGGGCTTGAAATCCGTGCAGTGGGAGGAGTCGGTTATCAGTCAATACGACGCAGTGCTGATCTCCACAGCGCATGAATGCGTAAATTATCGGCAGTTAACGGAATGGTGCCCGTGCATCATTGATACGCGGAATGCGCTTGCATCCATACCAACGCGCTCTGGACAGGTATGGAAAGCCTGACTCAGGGTGCGTGACGCAGTCTGTTTTTATCAACACCCGAGTGATTCTACCCTGCTCGTTTGGGTTGAAAAACGAAGCTGTTTAAACTGTTCTCAATTAATCACCTTTTGACCCAATGCCCGTTCCTCTTCTTGATGTAAATGCCCAAAATCTTCCTCTGGAATGTGAGTTCAAGGAGGCGTTCGAGCGAGTTCTCAAATCTGGACAGTTTATCCTCGGGCCAGAGATTGAGCATTTTGAAAAGCAACTTGCGACATTGTTGAATGTACGCCATGCCATCTCTGTTAGCTCGGGTACTGATGCGATTTTGTTGGCGCTCATGGCTTTGGATATCAAGGCTGGGGATGAGGTGATTTGCCCATCGTTTACTTTTTTTGCAACTGCTGGTTGCATTGCGAGGACGGGAGCCACACCTGTTTTTGTCGACTCCGACCCAAACAGTTTCAATCTCAATCCACAGGCTCTCATCGCAAAAATCACTCAACGGACGAAGGTGATTTTGCCCGTGCATCTGTTTGGTCAATCCGTCGACCTTGAACCGATTCTACGAATTGCTCGAGAGCACAATCTTTTGGTTATTGAGGATGCAGCTCAAGCTCTAGGTGCAACCTACCGAGATCGTTCGGTCGGTACATTTGGTGCCTTCGGAACGTTCAGTTTTTTCCCTTCGAAAAATCTGGGCGGCTTTGGAGATAGCGGCTTAGTTTCGACCAATGACAATGATCTCGCTGAGAAGGCCAAACTCCTACGTACGCACGGATCGAAGCCGAAATATTTTCATAAGGTTGTCGGAGCTAATTTTCGAATGGATCCATTGCAGGCAGCTCTGCTCGCGGTGAAGCTTCCGCATTATCAAAGCTACAGCAAAAAACGTAGGGCCAACGCAGATTATTATACCAACCGACTTTCTGCACTTGAGGGTGTTCAGTCTGGGGAAATGGAGACGGTCAGGCGTGATCCTGATCAAGCATCGGAAGCTAAAATAATCCTCCCTAGCACATCCCCGGATTTAGGTCACATTTGGAATCAATACACTCTCAGGGTGCTCGGTGATGGCCGCCGCGATCAGTTAAAAACTCATCTCACGAACCTCGGTATTGGCACCGAGATTTATTATCCAGTCCCGTTGCACCAACAGGAATGCTTCGCCTACCTAAAAAGCAACCATCTGGATTTTCCAGTTGCAAACCAACTTGCACGCGAGGTCTTGAGCATTCCGATTTACCCAGAACTGAGCGATGAACAGAAGGATGAAGTCATCGCTGGCATCGGTTCGTTCTTGAATTGAACACTAGGCTCGACCAGCTACCTGGTTGCACAAGCATCTCTGAAACTAACACAGCATGCGCGTCTTGATCACAGGAGGAGCTGGATTTATCGGCTCTCATACAGCGGGCAAATTTTGTGCCGAGGGTTATCCCGTTACAGTGCTTGATAATTTAACAACAGGGTACGAAAGTAACCTTGAAAATCTCGTTGCGAGTTCGAGACTTCGATTCATTAATGGAGATATCTGCGATGGCGAGTTAGTGAAGCGTTTAGTCGATGAGGCTGATCTAGTCGTGCATCTCGCAGCCATGGCTTCAGTGCCTGAGACCATCGCGCACCCGTTAGAATCACAGGCGATTAATTCGACAGCAACATTGCAATTGCTCGAAACAGCAAGGCATGCCGGAGTGAAACGGTTTGTCTTCGCATCCTCGGCCGCAGTGTATGGAAACTCGACGATAATTCCCCAATCCGAAGGTCTCCCTGTAAAACCCCTTTCCCCTTACGCGCTGCAAAAGCAAAACGGAGAACGGTATGCACAACTTTATTGGCAGCTCTACAAACTTCCGACGGTTAGTTTGCGATTTTTCAACGTATTCGGCCCCCGACAAAGACCTGACTCCGCTTACTCCGGCGTCATATCGCGGTTCGGTGAAGCCTTTGCGCTAGGTCAGTCGCCTGTGGTTTTTGGTGATGGGAACCAGTCACGAGACTTTGTTTATGTTACCAACGTGGTCGAAGCCATCTGGCTGGCGGCGACTCAACCTGTAGATCGCGTTGCAGGAGAGGTCTTTAATGTCGGCACAGGCGAGTCAATCTCCCTTCTGGATCTAATCGAACAGTTTAAAGCGATCACCGGGCGAAATCTACTGGTGGAACATCGCCCATCTCGAGCGGGAGATGTCCGAGATTCGAGATCCGACTTGAATCACTCGCAGGAACGACTCGGCTACAGGGCTGTCATTGGTTGGCGGGAGGGTCTCAAAAAAACTTGGGATTATTTCGAGTCCCTGTGCCCTAGTGATTTCAGGTCAGTTGCGTCTGGACCTAACTCCAGAACTGAGCACTGCCAAGAACGCCAAAAAGACTAGGAGCAAAGAGTATATCTGAAACGGTAGGTCCCCAAGTGCGGTTAGTAAAACGCCCAAACATCCGAGCCCTATAAAAATGGCTAGATCTGAGGGTAACGGAAGCCCAGAACCGATAAACCAATGCGAACCGGCGAAGGTAAGAAGAAGGAGGATGGCTCCGAATCCAACCCAACCCAGCGTCGCCCTAGCCTCCAACCAATCGTCATGAGCGTAAGCATGCCAGTACTGGCTGGAATCCTCACGATACAGTTGATAAACGGCTCCAAAAGCACCGGGGCCGACACCAAAAACAGGGTAATCCGCCACTATTTTTTTTGCGTTGGCGTAAATCTCGCTCCGGCCACTCGTCTCATCCCCTGCTCTTTTCATAAATCGTTCCTTGAGATCGTCCCAGTTGAGCCACAGACCTCCTGCTAGCACCGAGGAGAAGAAGAAGAGCCAAATTGCCGTCGATTTCCATTTCTTAAATCCTCTTCTAACAAAGATAATTCCGAGCGAACTGATCATCAATCCAGCCGAGACAGCGGCACCGAGCCGACTGCTGGTTAGGAAAGGGCACACAGCCAAAATAGCGCAGCAGAGAACCAATATCGTTTCAGATCCACTGCCCAAGCCTCGCCGGTAATAACGGTTCAAGCTTAAGAAAAAACCAAAGGTCGCCGGCCAGATCATGTTGAACAACTGAGCAGCATTCGAACGATAAGCGTAGGGACCAAACTGTCCCGAATTCCAAGCGTTGATCTCCGGCTGAACAAGCCACAATAATTTGTTCGTGTGCGTCAGACGCTGCAGGAGACCCTCCACCGCGATCAAAGTACCATTGATGCAAAGGACCCAAAGCAACCGGCGGACCCGCTCGCTAACGCGATCCGAGCCATGCTCCCCCGACCTATCGCGCGAGGTCTTGATCAATAACCAATCTCGTAAAGCCCAGAAAAAACACGCCGCCGCCAAGCACCGATAAAACCGTTCCCAACTTTTGGCTTGGTCATAACTGTGCGGCAACCAAGGAACGTATTCGAGATACTCAAAACGTTGTTCTTGGAGATGATAAATAGCGCGAGAATTCCAAGCCGAGACTCCAATATAGCCCAATAGAAAGACGGTCAAAACGCCGACAAACCAAGGCCAGAGTCGAGCCAGCAACCGTTCTTGAGAAGCCCACCGATCCGGTTGATACCCAGTCACAGCACGGCAGATCCACTTAGCGACCAACACCAAGCCTAACAAAAAATTCAGTCTGTTAACCGTCGTGATCGACCAATGTTCAGTAGTGCCGAAAGCCCAAGGGGAGAAAATTAAAACAGTGAAAACTAACCATTCCGTCACAAAATCGAGGCCACGAAATATTCGAGGCACGTCGCCTCGCGCCTCGGAGCGTGCACTGGTAGTTGCTTCCCGAGTGTTTTGTAGATCCACATTCAAAAGTCAACTGAAGGAATCATTTTCCGACAAGAACCAAAACAATTTGATACGAATTAAAACTCAGAGTTCCTTAGCATGAAGATACTGGTTACTGGCGCGGCTGGTTTTATTGGGTTTCACGTTTCCAAACGGTTACTCGATCGCGGTGATGAGGTTATTGGCCTCGACAATCTCAACGACTATTACGATGTTCGGTTGAAGGAAGCGCGCCTTGCCCAACTTACTCCACGCACGAAATTTCGGTTTATGAAAATGGAACTTTCTGACCGGGTCGCAATGGCAGAAATGTTTCGCACAGAACGGCCCCAGCGTGTCGTGCATCTGGCAGCCCAGCCTGGCGTCCGCTATTCGATCCAGAACCCTCATGCGTATATCGACTCCAATCTAGTTGGGTTCATCAACATCCTCGAAGGTTGCCGTCATCAGGAAGTCCAACACCTCGTCTACGCCTCATCATCGTCAGTGTATGGTGCCAACACGACCATGCCGTTTAGCATTCATCAGAATGTGGATCATCCTCTGAGCCTGTATGCGGCAACGAAAAAGGCCAATGAACTCATGGCCCATACCTACAGCCATCTCTACCACCTGCCAACCACGGGATTGCGTTTCTTCACCGTTTATGGACCTTGGGGCCGGCCGGACATGGCACTCTACCTATTTACTAAGGCCATACTAGAGGGCAAACCGATTGACCTGTTCAACGAAGGCCAAATGCGCCGCGACTTTACTTACGTCGATGATATCGTCGAAGGAGTGGTTCGAGTCACCGACCGTGTTACCACGCCAAACCCTGAATGGGACAGTAATAATCCTGATCCCGGCACGAGCCAATCTCCTTACCGAATCTACAACATTGGAAACAACAATCCCGTCGAACTTTTGCACCTCATCGATTGCCTAGAAAAAAACCTAGGGAAGGTCACTACCAAAAACCTCCTACCCATGCAACCCGGCGACGTGCCTGCAACCTACGCCGACATCGACGACCTCGTACGAGACTGTAATTTTAAACCTGCAACCTCAATCGAAGAAGGCGTCAAGAAATTCGTCACATGGTATCGCGGATATCATTCTTGTTAAGGGGAATTTTAAAACCTCTTCAAATTTTGGTCGATGACGAGCGAACGTGGGTTTGATGGCAAGCTTTTGGCTGATAATATCCGTCTCACGCCTTTCGGTCGTTGGCTCCGAGCTTCGTCACTCGATGAGTTGCCTGAACTGTTGCTGGTGATCCGCGGTCACTTAAGCCTAATCGGCCCTCGGCCGTTACCAGTAATGTATCTAACCCGTTACAGTGCGCACCAAGCACGGCGGCATGAGGTGCTTCCTGGACTGAGCGGTTGGGCTCAGGTGAACAGACGAACTTGCAAAGCTGGGACAATCGTTTTGAATTTGATGTGTGGTATGTGGATAACCGATCGCTCTGGTTGGATGCCAAGATTGTTCTCCTAACTTTTCGCTCGGTGCTGACTCGGCACGGTGTTAGTGCTGTTGGGCATGACACGATGCCTGAATTTAATCCGCCTCCATCGACTCACTGATCGACTCTGACTCTTGTTTTGATGGCTTTGTTGCCTCCGGTCATGGACTGCAGAAGTTCGGGGAGCCGACTGAGTGGGCACTCACCGGTAACAAAATCTGCGGCTTGAATGAGTCCCGACTCGATATGGTGGAGTGCTTGGCGGATGGTTCTCGGGGTGTGATGAAAGCTCGCGAGTAGGGTTAGGTTCGAGTAGTGAATTAACCCTGTCTCGAAGGAGATGGAGGTTCCTGCCGGGCATCCTCCGAAAAAATTAACGCGCCCCCCTTTTCGTACTTTTCGAACGGCTTCCTGCCATGTTTCTGGTTTGCCCACCGCTTCGATGACAACATCGAACGCCTCTTCGGGTATTTCCCCCTTCTCGACATCACCGACGATCGATGCGCCCAACCGTCGCGCTGCGATTAACCGTTCGGCACCCCGTCCCGCCGCAGTTACTTGGCACCCGGCAGCATTCGCCAATGCGATAAACATTAAGCCAACCGGCCCTGTTCCAATCGTCAGAACGCGTTCTCCCGAATGGAGTTTGAGATCCGCCAAACCGTTCACTACGCAAGCCAAAGGTTCCACCAATGCAGCGGCGACAAAGGGAGTTTGATCAGCAAGCCGTAACATGTTTTTAGCGACGAGCCTTGCGGGCACAACAATTCTCTCGGCATAAGCACCGTTGAGGAAGAGTAGATCATTGCACAAATTTTCCTGACCTCTTTGGCAGAAGTCACAGCAACCGCACGGTGCCGAATTTGCGACGACGACCCGATCGCCCAACGTCCAACCGGTCACTCCCCTACCCACTTCGCAGATCGTGCCGCTCAACTCATGACCAAAGGCTGCGGGTGGGATAATCATGCGTGCGTGGTATCCGCGCCGATAAACTTTTAAATCGGTTCCACAGGTGAGCGCGGCCTCGATTGCAATTCTGACTTCTCCTTCTCCCAGAACCGCGTCATCGATCTGCTCGACGCGTAAATCTTCTTTACCGTATAAAATCGCTGCTCTCATCGCTCAGCAAATTCAAGCCTCTTCACCCTGAAACTCCAAGACTGTTTCTGCCTTTTTACCTTCCAAAGACTGCATTAGCCTGCTAATCACCAACCCACCAAAGAAGTTTTGCTATGGATTTTCTGAAAACGATACTCGACTACGTCTTGCACGTTGATCATCACCTTGATCAACTCATAACGACCATGGGGCCTTGGATTTACGTCCTACTCTTCGTCATTATTTTTTGTGAAACGGGTTTAGTGGTCACCCCGTTTCTCCCCGGAGATTCGCTCCTCTTCGCCATTGGCACCTTCGCGGCGCGGCCTAACAATTTGAACTTAGTGACGATCCTAATCCTGCTTAGCATCGCTGCCATATTAGGGGATACGGTAAATTATTGGATCGGTCGATTCTTGGGACCCAAGGTTTTTCGCAATCATTCGCGATTCCTCAACCAACGTCATCTCGAACGGACTCGGGCGTTTTATGATCATTACGGCTCCAAAACGATTGTGCTCGCGCGGTTCATCCCAATTATTCGGACGTTTGCACCCTTCGTCGCCGGAATTGCATGTATGCGATACTCCAAATTCATGGCCTTTAATGTGTTCGGTGGTCTGCTTTGGATCGTATCGTTAACCCTCTTAGGATATTTTTTTGGTAATATCCAGATTGTTCAAAAGAACTTCGGCCTAGTCGTGATCGCAATTATCGTACTTTCGATTCTTCCCGCGATCTTCGAATTTTTCCGCGAAAAAAAGAAACGCAGCTCAACGCCTGGACCAGTGCGCTAGATCCGGTCTGACTCAATTTGGATCATGGCTGACATGACGGCTGGGTTGGAAAACATTGGCGAAACGACCCGCAACGCGTAAGTTTAGTTGGATAGGTGACGAGGATTATCAGGCGTGAATTGCGACATTAAATCACAGACGGCGGAGGAACTGCAGACACAGTTTCAGACTTGGGAACAACCAACCTATCGGGTAACGCAATTGTTGTCTTGGCTCTACGAGCGTCGAGCCACCTCTTGGGCTGAGATGACAAACCTTCCCAAGGTGTTGCGGGAGTTATTGGAGGCTCAATTCTCGTTACAAATCCTTGAGCTCGTAACTAAGCAAGGTTCACGCGACGCGACGCAGAAATTTCTCTGGCGGTTGAGCGATGGGGCCTTTGTTGAAAGCGTTTTGATTCCTGCCAATCCAGCACTTTATGGTGAAGCGAGTGATCGTCACACCTTATGCGTTTCGACTCAGGTGGGGTGCGCTTACGGTTGCCGCTTTTGCGCGAGCGGTTTGGAGGGTTGGAAGCGAAATCTTGGCGTCCATGAAATCGTTGAGCAAATTCTCGCTGTCGAACGTTGGAATGCCACCCAACCCGAAGCCAATCCGCAGGAACAGTTCATTAACAATCTCGTGATCATGGGCATGGGCGAACCGCTGGCAAATTACGAGAATTTGTTGAAGGCCCTAAAGGTGTTAAACGCGCCATGGGGCGGAGGAATTGGTGCACGTAAGATCACGATTTCAACGAGTGGCCTCGCGCCTCAAATTCGAAAATTAGCGGATGAACCGTTACAATTTCGCCTAGCCTTGTCCTTGCATGGTGCGACGGATGAAGTGCGAGGAAAAATCATGCCGGTAAATAGGAAATATCCGCTCGCAGAACTGACCAATGCCCTTGATTACTACCAGAGCAAGCGAGGTCGAATGATCACGTTTGAATATATTTTGATTGCAGGGATCAATGATGGATTAGATCAAGTGAAACCGCTCACGGATCTAGCTCGACGACTGAATGCTAAAGTAAATCTGATTCCCTACAACAAGGTAGATGGATTGACTTGGGAACGTCCGGATGAGGCCACGCAAGACGCTTTTCTAGAGGCTGTCACCTCGCGTGGGATTGTGGCGACGTTGCGCCGCGAAAAAGGGCACGACATTGATGCCGCCTGCGGACAGTTAAGGTTGCGGACAGAAAAAGAGTTCGCGAAAGCTTGATGCCGAATCCATTTGAGGTTCGGATGACTATTTCAGGCTAGAGTGCTGTCGCTTTCCAATCGAGAAATTTTAGGATGACTTTGGGCTCACGGTAGGTGTCGATTTCCGCCGTGTAGGCCAGATCAAAAAGTTGAGCGGGTGGAGCAAAGTTGGGTGATGCGTTCCACTGGATCATTTCGAGGGTGCTTTTCCCGTCTGTCAGATTAAAACGAAGGTGGGTGTTCGTTTTCCCAAACCGTCTCGGAGGGCCAGTCAAACGCAGGGAGGAGGAACAAAATTTTGGCACGAGATTCCCTTGTCCATACGGCTGAAGTTTCGCGATTTGAGTCAACAAATCCACGGTGAGACTGGAAAAGTTTACTGATGCATCCAGCCTCAATTTAGGGATGAAAACATCGGGTGTCGCAATGTCTTGCAGGAGTCGATTCAATCGATCGCGGAAGTCAACGATCCGCTCTGGAGCGATGGATAATCCCGCAGCCATTGGGTGACCGCCATGTGCAAGGAGGAGATCAGTGGAGTTGCGCAATAACTCCGCGAGATCAACGCCATCGATGCTGCGACCCGAACCTCTCAACACCTGTCCATCACCCCCGAGGATAATCGCTGGGCGATGATACTCACGCACGATCCGCGAGGCCACAATCCCAAGCACTCCGAGGTGCCATTGCTCGTTCGCAGCCACGATGATGAAATCGCGAAGGGGATCAAATGCAGCGGCGATCGCACTCAGGGCCTCTTGAATGATTCCACGCTCCAACGCCTGACGCGCTTGGTTATGTTGTTGCAGGGCCTCGGCCAAGGGGCGTGCTGTCTCAATATCCTTGGCCGCTAATAAGTCGAATGCTTGAGTCGCATCTTCTAAGCGGCCCGCCGCATTGAGTCGAGGTGCAAGCTTGAACGCAACATCCTGAGACTCAATTTTCTCACCCAATGCGGCAATCTCTTTCAAGGCTAAAAGGCCGGGCCTAGGGCTGAAGTTCAACCGTTCCAAGCCGGCGGAAACCAAGGCTCGGTTTTCACCGATCAACGGAACTAGATCTGCAATGGAACCCACAGCAACCAGATCAAGTAATGGCTTCAGATCGTAAACAAACGCAGCTTCATCTCCCAATTCCCGAAGCCGCTTTAAAAGCGCATGAGCAAACTTAAACGCGAGTCCGGCGGAACATAAATTGAGGAATGGATTTGCTGTCGCAGGTCCGACATGAGGGTTTATGAACGCGCAGGCATTGGGAAGCGTCGGCCCCAGTTGATGGTGATCAAGAATAACCACATCCACACCCGCACGTTGCAAGTCCTCCACGACATCGCATGCCGTGGTGCCGCAATCCACAGCAAAAATTAGGCGAGTGGGATACCGATCAAGGCACTTTCTAACGCCCCCTTTGGAGAGACCGTAACCTTCCTCCAATCGATGAGGTAAAAAGACCTGTGCCTTCCAATTCAAATCACAAAGAAATTGGTTCAAGATTGCGGCGGCAGTAATTCCGTCAGCATCATAATCACCAAAAATAACGACCGGTTCAGCTGCAGCGCGTGCTTGAAGTAAACGAGAAACTCCCGCCTCCATTCCCGGAAGCAGGAAAGGATCACCCAGTGATTTTAACCGAGGGTTGAGAAAACCACGAATCGAATCGGCATCCTGAAATCCTCGGTTCAACAGGCACTGAACCAAGACCTCGGGAATTACGAGTGTCGCCGACAATTGCCCAAGAACCTCGCCCGCAACAGGTGGGAGTATCCAACGGCTAGGCCCAGGTGTGAATGGATTGCGCAATTCTTTAAATCGTTGAAGGCTTCAATGCAAAGAGCCGAAAAATAAACTCAACACAAGTCGGCTCTCTCGATCCTATGCGAAGAAACACTTTCATGTTGATTGGTTGCGGCCCTTATAGCGACGGTCCGTGATTATTGACGTCACCACGGAAATTAAAATGATACCACTCACAATCCCCAACGAAAGCATCGTGGAAACATGAATCCAAGAGGAAGTCAGCATCTTCAAACCAATAAAACAAAGCACGACAGAAAGTCCTACTTTTAAGTGTCGGAAAAAACCGATGGCACCGGCGAGGACGAAGTAAAGCGAGCGGAGGCCAAGAATCGCAAAGACGTTGGACGTGAAAACAATGAACGGTTTTTGTGTCACAGCAAAAATTGCTGGAATCGAATCTAGGGCGAAAACCACATCAGTCGTCTCAACAGTGATCAGCACGAGAGCGAGAGGAGTGAGTATCCGGCGACCGTTTTGAGAAATAGTAAATCGGGAGTCATGAAAATCGGCACTTACAGGAAAAAACTTTCGAGTGAAACGAATCAGTAGGTTTTTCTCAGGATCAACTTTGTCGTCCGATGCAAAGGCCATTTTAATGCCGGTGATCAGAATCAAGGCACCAAACAAGTGGAGCATCCACGGAAAATATTGGATCAACTCAGATCCCGACCAAATGATTGCACCGCGCATCACCAATGCTCCTAGAATCCCCCAAAACAGCACCCGATGCTGGAACCGCAATGGCACACCAAAGTAATTAAAAATCAGGGCAATGACGAAAACGTTATCCATGGAAAGGGATAACTCGATGATGTAGCCCGTGATGAATTCTGCCGATTCCTCCGCCCGCCAATTGGGTAAAAAGGTAGGGGCAATCAGAGTGCCAAACAGAAAAGCTAGGATCACCCAGAGCGTTGTCCAAGCTAGAGCCTCGCGCAACTTAACCTCGTGCGTCCGGCGGTGAAAGACGCCGAGATCGAGAGCAAGAAAAAACAAAATGCAACCGAGAAAAACAAGCCAATAAACAGGACCGATCTCTATTGGTGCAGGCATTTTGTTCTGAGTCCTACTTAACTACCCCCGCTCCCGAACTAGTATTCGGCAGGATAACGCGTGATTACGTCACCCTGCCGACAAAAGTGTTAGATGGCTTTGGCCACCTGCGAAGGGTCAAGATCGGCGCGAGCCATGGTTGTCAGAGGACGTTGACCTTTATGCCACCAGAGCACCAGTGCGCTAGCAATATAAATCGAGGAATAAGTGCCCGTGACGATTCCGATGAGGAATGTGAAGGCAAAATCATTGATTCCTCCACCCCCGAATATAAAGAGAGCAGACGTCGCTAAGAACACCGTTCCGGAGGTGATCAGTGTACGGCTGAGTGTTTGATTCAACGCTTGGTTAATAATGTCCTTGAACGATCCGCGAATTCCAAGCTTCAGATCTTCTCGGATACGATCAAAAATCACGATGGTATCGTTAATGGAGAAGCCGATAATCGTTAGAATTGCCGCGACAACCGGGGCGTTGAATTCGCGACCTGACAAACAGTAACACCCGATCGTCATTAAAACGTCGTGAATCACGGCCAAAACCGCACCCACAGCGAAGGAGAATTCATAGCGAAAAGCCACGTAAACTAAGATACCAAACAGCGAGAGTAGGCTGGCAATAATCGCTGCCTTCTGGATTTCTGCGCCCACGCTCGCCCCGACCTTGTCCAATCCAGCTCGCGTAAATTTCGACTGGGGAAACGCTTGTTGCAACGCTTTCTCGACCTTATCTCCAGTGCCAAACTCTGATGTGATACGTAACGTGTCAGGGCCTCCGGAGAAATCCGGTTGATACTGGGGCACCGGCTCCGTTAATCCCGCCTTTTTCAGAGTTTCAACTAATAGAGTTTGATCCACTTTTTGCACATACCCTAGCGTCAAGCTGTCGCCACCACGGAAATCCACGCCGAGGAGCTTTTCTCCCCTTGCAAAAATGCCGTAAGAAATACCAATCAGGATCACAGCCCAAGTTACAATGAAAGCCGGTTTAGCGATTTTCATGAAATCGATATTCGTTGCTCGAATCATGTGCAGCATCGGCAATGCCTTGATGAGATCGCGCTTCAAGAGGAAATCAAAAATCAAGCGCGTCACAACCAATGCCGTAAACAAGCTTGCAGAAACACCGATCGTCAGCGTGATACCAAAGCCGCGAATTGAACCCGTTCCCATGAAAATGAGAATAATTGAAGAAATTAACGTTGTGACGTGAGAATCGAAAATCGTACTAAACGCCCGATCGTAGCCCGCAGAAATCGCCCCGCGTAGAGATTTTCCTTTCTTCGACTCCTCTCGAATACGCTCAAAGATCAGCACGTTCGCGTCCACCGACATACCAATAGTCAGGACGATACCCGCAATACCGGGCAGTGTTAGCGTAGTTCCCACCGAACACATGACACCCAAGAGGATCACGATATTTAGGATCAACGCCGCATCCGCAACCAGACCAGCCAGCATGTAGTAAACGATCATGAAAGCGGCAACCGCGATCGTACCGTAGACCGCGGCCTTGATACCACTGTCCACCGCTGCTTTGCCCAAGGACGCCTCAACGCCTCGTTCTTCCATGATTTTTACTGGAGCCTCCAAAGGATTGGAGAGGACGTTTTGAAGTTCAAAAGCTTCCTTCAAGTCGAAATCACCTGAGATCGAAGCACTGCCACCATTGATAGGTTCGTTAATGTTTGGTGCGGAATAAAGTTCGCCGTCCAAAACGATTCCTAATTGATGCCCGACATGTTCCTTCGTTACCTCGGCAAACAGTCTGGCTCCTTCTGAATTAAAATTGAGACCAATGGTAGGACGATTGGACACAGGATCGCGGCTCACATACGCTTTTTCGACAAACTTACCTGTTAGTCCACGTTCGGGCTTCTTCTTCACTAGAACCAGCCGCACGATTTCGGGGCCAGTTCCGCGCTTTTGCTTGATACTCAGCTTCTCATAGCCGGGTGCTCCGAGTCCCTGAGAGATCAAGTTGTCGCTTTCCGAGTGAACCATTCTGAATTCTAGAAAAGCTGCTTTTTGTAAGGTGTTCCGAACCGCATCCTTGTCGGATTCAGAGAGACCCGGCATTTGAATTAAGATTTTGTTATTGCCGACGGGTTGGATTAACGGCTCGGAAACCCCGAACTTATCCACGCGTTTGCGTAACACTTCGACGGCTTGTTCGAGAGCGCGTTGCTGAGTATCTTCCGCAGTAATGCGGGTTAGATTCGTGTCGCTGAGAACTTTCGTTGTATCAACACCCACTAGAAACGAACTGCCACCTTGCAAATCAAGCCCGAGCTTGATTTTGCCCGCTGCGTCCTGTTGCAACCGATTCAGAACAAACTTCGTGGGGTCGGTTTGATTCAGCACCTTGATGCCCGGGAAGTAGCGCGTGATGTCGTTGGTGCCGATGGCTTGACGCAGGTTACGAAAACTGCTCGCAGGCCGTTCTTTTTGTAACGCCTCGGCAGTCGCTAAAATAGTATTGTAGTTTGTGTCGCGGCTGACCGATTTGCTTTTGAACTCTTGCAGCAAATCACGACCCGTCGGAGGATATAATTCAAAAAGTGACCACGCGACAACGAGGACAACGATCAACAATCTCCAAGTGTTATTTCGATTCATGGCAAAACAGGATCAGGATTCGACAGACGGTGATGAGTCTTGAGTAACCTCAACAATGGCGCTTTTGAGTACTTCAAGTTTGGTCTCGAGTGATCTGAGCGAAATGGATTTCTCTTTGACAGTTAAGACAGTGCCAATGATTCCACTGGAGGTGACCACCCGATCGCCAGCTTTCAAATTCTTCATCAACAGGGCCTGTTGCTTTGATTTTTTCTGTTGAGGCCGAAAGATCAGAAAATACATTACCAACCCCATGAACACGAACGTGCCCACCATTTGGAGCATTTGTGCCTTGGGATCCGGTTGGGTTCCCGGGGCGGTCGAAGGCGCTAAGGCCAACAAAGTTGTCAAACCAGCAGTAGACATAAGGTTTAGTTAAAGACGTGGAGATTAGACACCGCGCGGGTTTTGGCAAGCTTTAGGATTAGCAAAATGCACAAAAACTCGCAGAACCAAAAATTGACCGGAAGAATCATCACTTCGGGTCAGGAAGGATTTCACCCAGCAGAATCAGTTTATGGCGAGCCAATGACTCGCCTCCCTTCGCTGATTGTCGGAAGTGTTCAAGTGCTTTTTCCCGATCTGCCTCCACCCCATCGCCTTTGAGATAACGCAAACCAATGTCATACAGTGCCCTAGCGTCACCCAGTTTCGCACGTTCCGTCTGACGTTCGAGCACGTTTTGTTGAATGCGTTTTTTCTCTGCCTCTACCTTCTTCGCATCTACTTGAGGAGGGAGAATTCGGACGATTACAAAGTTGGTCTTGATGATGACCGTCGGAGGGGAACCGTTTGTTTGAACCACGGGTTGTGGATTCACGATCGTGGGTTTGGTAACATTGGTTCCGCTTCGACTCTCGGGAGGCCGAACAGTAGTAACCGTCGCAGGGGCCGGTGGAGTCTGTGCCTTCAATCCATCACTCTTCCGAACCTGCGACAGGCACAGGCACAGAATCAAAACTGCTCCGTAACTGAGGTTAGAATGGAACATTGATACAACCTCAACCCGTCCTCGCGAGTTGTCAACGGCTTTGCAACTGGCTCCGATACAGCGCGAACGCGGGCCGGTCAACCGCAAGGGATTCAATGAGAGCCTCTAGCCCGACGAGTGTTGTTAACGGCCATTCTGATCGTGCTAAGCTCATCGCTTGAACCGCGATGCCGCCGTCTTCGTTTTGAGCAATCTGCTTCAGCGAATCCAAGGTTTGTTTGGAGGATCGTAGCAGGAGTCGTGCGGTTTCACGCGGTGTCGTGAATTTGCCATCCCCATCAGCGTCGATCCAAACGGGGTTCGTTGCTGCTAAGGTATAGTCTGCATAAGTCTTCCAAGATTCATCTTTGATGCCGTCACCTAGGGCAATGCAGACTAGATGAGAGTCATGCCTCGGCTTGGTGATTTTGAAGGAGAGCCACTCATCCGTTGCTTGGCCAAATTTCGACTGGACGAGTTTTTCTGCAACTAACTGACCGTTCATAAAAACCAACGCCCTGCGGGGAGTAATCCACGCCGGAGATGCCACCCTAAATCGAACCTGCATTGGCTTGGTGCCTGATGCAATGTCACCCGGACCAAATTGGCCATCAACGATGACTTCTGAGAATAGCCCTAGACTAATACTGGTCCGCCCCTGCTGAAAATTCCGGATCATTTCGTCGCTATCAATCCGAGTCGGATCATCCGTAGAAGACCGGACGTAGGTGCGCCCCTGCCCTACTGGATCACCAACGGTGTGAGAATCCGAGGATCCGATGGCCTTGATCATCTCGCCGTGGTTCAGCAGCGCGAACCAATCTCGAAACAACAGCAACGGATCTTTTTGTAAACTGGTCGAGTTTGCTATTTCAAATCCATCCACGGGGATCGGGACGTTTCCTGTCCGATCACCCGAAGCCTGATTAAACTGAACGTGAGTTAAAGGATTTTCTTTCGGGTTAGGCCAGCGCGGGTGATTAAAAATGATCACTTTGGCACCGTGGCTACGGATGTCGGCTGCTAGTTTGACCCAGTTGGTTTCCTTATGATTTGGAATTGGTTCCTTCGGAGATAATGGAAACGCATTAAAATGACCATTTTTCGTGGTCACTTCATTGCCCGTGATCGGAGTAAAATAGTTGTTTAAGCCGAGTTTCTGCTGCTCAGGTTGATAGTCAGTGTGATGGTTGTGGTCGGTAGAAATTGCCAACTCTACCCCTTCCGCAGCGATGGTCACCATGCGTTCCGGTACCGTCGAATCCCCGTGGCCACTGAAGGTGAAGGTGTGAATATGGGTGTCACTGGCGATGAAGCCTTTGGTATCAACCTCACGTCGCAACTGCAAAACCACCTCGGATTTTTTACTCTCGCCGACTTCGCAAACTACTTCTGCGCGACTCCATTCCATTCCTCGCGTGGCAACAATTGTGTAACTTCCTGCAGGCACAGAAAATTCCGCCTCGCCCGTCGCGGTGTAAACTAAACCCGAGCGCACCGCGAGAGTCGCCTGAGTTGCCTCGAAAATATCAACGAGTTTTTTACCGCTTCCCAACACCGTCAGGCGTGTAGGCAGTAGTTCCTTATTCTGCGCCTCTCGCACCGTTACATGGATCCGCCCCAAACGAAGCACTTTTCCAAGTGGCTGGTCAAAATATTGGATATCACCAACCGAGATATCGTCGGTAGGCGAGCGTGAAATAATCGAGAGAAGATTCGTTCCGTCTCGGAGTAGATTGGGTGGGATTGAATAGTAAAACTTCCGAAGGGCCGACTCACGCTTGAGTTGTGCCACCGTTTTTCCGTTCAATACCAAATCCCATTTCCCATCGATATCTCGGTGCTTAATCGACAGAATCGTCTCCCTAGTCTGAGCCTTCGCCTCGAACGGAAGATCCAATCGAATCCCTTCAGGTTGGCTGTTCGCTTCTTTCCAGGTGGTAACGATGCTATCCCCGAGGTGATGGTAACGCGCATCAATCACCTGCCCGACAGGCTCAACAGCCAACAGGCTCGCGTGCATGCCGTACAGGACGACCAATACCGCCAACAAAGATCGAAACATAACAGGTTAAATTATTTTTTCAGGAGACCACGTTCTGACAACCAGAATAGACAATCTTTAGTCCAAGCGTGGCCATTGGCTAACCCGATTCCGTGACGACCCTTTTCATAAATATGCAGATCAAACGGCACACTCTTAGCTCGTAAAGCAGCAGCAAAATTTAACGAGTTCTCAACCGGCACTGCGGTATCTTCGACGGTATGCCAAAGAAACACTGGAGGTGTTTTCGAGGTCACCTGCAGCTCATTGGAAAGTAAATCCACGAGATGTTGTGGCGCATTCGGCCCGAGCAAATTATTTCGGGATCCTTGATGGGTATGCGTGCTCATCGTAATGACGGCGTAACAAAGAATTCCAAAATCGGGCCGGGAACTCTGCTTTTCGGTCAAGTCAGCCGAATCGGGCAGACCTCCATCAAAATGGGTCAGTAACGTTGATGCCAGATGCCCGCCCGCCGACGATCCCATGATACCGACTCGCTGTGCATTAACTTTCCATTCGGCAGATCGGGAACGCACGATACGCACAGCGCGTGCTGCATCCCCCAACATAATCGGATGTCGGTACCCATGGGAACCGAGTCGGTATTTGAGAACAAACGCATGCACCCCTGCCTCGTTGAGCCAGAGGGCGTAGTCTTTTCCCTCATGCCCCGCAAGACCTCCGTAACCGCCGCCCGGACAAATCACCACCGCCGTTCCATTCGCCTTCGTTGGATCAGCTAGATAAGGCGTCAACGTAGGTTTGTCCTGATCCTTCTCCCCAAGAGCACCCGGCGCACCCTCAGACCAGAGTAGAATTGGAGCGAGCGGAGTGACGTCCTGTGCACGAAGATTGGGTGCCATGGTGATGAGAAGGATGAGGACGATACATTTTAATAAACTCATGATGTTGTTTGGTAGGATGGAGACTAGAAAAACGAAGGAAAGCTGAAATTATTCCGAACCAGCCCGCGTCGTTTCTCGGCCGATGATTGTTGGTTAGATGACAGCGGTTTTAAACTCGTGGGTTAGGGTTCTTGAAGGAGTTCAGGAGATGATAATAATGAACAATCACCGCTGAGATGAGAAAGAGCAGGAGGTAATAGATTTTGAAAGCCATCTCATTCCACTGAGTATACGGAGAGCTCACCAATTGGCCCAAGATATTTTGGACGATCAACACGAGCCAAACGAGTGCGTAGGCTCGAGGAAATAAATCTCCTTGATCCTGCTCAGAACGAGGTTTCCGTTTGAGATTTATCGCGAGCACCACTAAGGCGATAATCATCAGCGGACCAAATACAATCCAGAGAATGCGACTCCAATAAACCTCGTTCCCGATATGAATGTTGATCCATCCTTTTAAGCCGCTGCGGATCGAGACTCCTAAACCGAGGATCAATCCCGCATAGGCACCAAATTTTTCCCAAGTTGAATCGCATTGAGTGGACACTCGCGCAGGCAAATCGCTGGGATGACGTCGTTGATTCACGATGTAATAAGCAACACCGAGTGCAATGCCGATGCTGATGCCCCCGCAAGATTCCCAGCAACGCCACCAATTAAAATTAGCCCCCGGCCAGACGTCGGGAGCCCACTTCCAATTTTGGCAGATCGCCCAGCCCAGACCATTCAACAACCCGACAGTAAGGATCAGTATCACGTTTCGGCAATGTCGTCGGGCGACTTCAAAAGCTAAAAATCCGAGATAAAAACCCATATGCATCACGGCCTCACGAGTGTCGTTGACCAAACGCCCTAATGTTGGGTTCGCCGAAAGGTTCCCGTATTTAGACGCCATCGTGTCGTACAATGGTAGGAATAAGCTCGGAGAATTCTCAAAAAGCCATCGCGCAAAAAAGCCTGCCCCCAGACCACAAGCGATGCGTAGAACCCAATCGCGAACTCCAAGTTTTTGGCGGTCACTACACCAAGCAAGAAGGCACGCACCTAGACCCGCCCAAGGCACTCCCGCGATAAAAAGCCAAATAAAACCGTAGGATCGAGCGATGGGTTCAAACGCGCCTTGAGCATAGTTTGTATAGACGCGGTTCGAGAAGAAATGAGGCCATTGCATCCACCCACGGTCACCAGCATAAGCGATTCCAACGGTGAGTGCCAAAATAACCCATCCCGACGAATAAGGTCGTGACTGTCGTCCGCTCCGATCACGGGCAATAAACCACCACGCCGTTCCCCAGGTCACTCCAGCGAAAGTGCACCCCAGCCACCCTCCATATCCAGAGGAGCCACGCACCGCCCAGGTCATGCCCCCTAGGACAGCGAACAACAAGCAGGGAAGAATTAAGTCGTTCGTTAAGTCGCGTCTGGAAGTGGTCATCCTGATGGGTGATTTAATTGAACAGAGGACTTTGGTTTAGGCTAGAATTTTCTGGATAACTTCGCCGTGATCACGATCCAATCGTTTTCGCCCCGGCACTTCTAATCGTCGCGAATCCAGACCCATCTGATGGAGAGTAGTCGCGTGAATATCCGTTACAAAGTGACGATCCTGCACCGCATTGAACCCAAGCTCGTCCGTCGCTCCATGCTGAACACCACCTTTGACGCCGCCCCCTGCCATCCACGCACTAAAACCCTGCGGATGATGATCGCGACCCGTCCCTTCAGCACCCGGCGAGCGACCAAATTCGGTCCCAAAAACAACTAATGTATCTTTCAACAACCCCCGTTGCTTAAGGTCTTTGAGCAAACCGGCGATAGGTTGATCCACCTGCGTTGAAAGATTGGTGTGATTGGTTTTAATGTCGCTGTGGGCATCCCAAGCCCCGCCCCCTCCGCCGCCATGAAAAATCTGCACAAAACGCACACCACGTTCCACGAGTCGTCTTGCCACAAGACACTGCTCACCGAAGACTTTGGTTTCCGCCGTATCGAGCCCGTAAAGTTTGCGGATATGTTCAGGTTCCTTTGCCAACTCCAATGTTTCTGGAACGCTCGCCTGCATCTGGAACGCGAGCTCATAGGACTTGATTCTTGCCCTTAGATTTTGATCATCTGGATAATCAATTCCCGACAAATGGTTGAGCTTTCCCAAGAGACTCAAGTTTTGAGTCTGCTCCTCCAGCGTGATTAAATCTGCCGGCGGTTTGATGAACGGTAGCGGATTCTTGGGGTCGGTGTTCAACCGCACCCCGCCATGTTCAGGCCCTAGGTAAGAAGCACCGTAGGTAAATGTCCCGCCACAACAATCGCCGGTCGGGGCACCAATCACGACATACTCAGGCAAATTCTCATTCATCGAGCCTAACCCATAACAGGCCCACGACCCCAAAGTGGGGTGCTCTAATTCACGAGGGTGTCGTCCTGTTTGCCACGTTAATTGCGCGCCGTGATCATTATGAATTGTCCAAAGCGATCTGATTACCGCGATATCATCCGCGCACTCGCCAATGTTCTTGAACCAATCACCCACCACTAGCCCACATTCCCCATAGGGCTTGAAACCTGTTTGAAGCGGCATGATGGTTTTACGATTACCATGCGCAGGATTCGCTCCAATGACATTTTTTCCCTCACCACTCACCACGGAAGCGTAGGGAGTTTCGGCAATCGATTTGCCAGCGTATTTGTTCAGCTCCGGTTTGACATCGAAACTTTCCAAGTGGCTCACCCCACCGCAAAGAAAAATCCAAATAACCGATTTCGCCTTAGGCGAGAAATGAGTTTTACCATCAGGCAACTGCCACGCGCCGTCATGATCCTCAGCCCGGAGGTTCCCATCCTTGAACAACAGGGAGCTAAGTGCCAGCCCAGTAAAACCCATGCCAGTATCGGCAAGAAAACTCCGCCGAGAAACTCCGGCGCATCCTGAATGGTGGTCGTGGGCCATAGATTATCTTACTGTAACAAAATCATTGTGGTTGAGCAGCACGAGCATGAGGTTTTCCGCCGGACGGGATGACTCGCGGGGCTGATTTGAGTTAGCGACCGGTGAGGCCATCAGAAATTTGAGGCAAGCTTGCAACTCAGGTTCACTCGGAACCCGTGCCAAGATCCGTTTAAAGGCCAGTCTTACAAAAGCGGTTTCATCGCCATTGCATTCCTTACCCACTATCTTTGCGAGATGCTTCGCCTGACGATGTGGCAAATCGCTGTTCGACATTGCTAACGCTTGTTGCGGCATCACACTGGGATGTCGCTCATAACATTCAGTGACACTGGCACCATCAAAAATTTGCAAAAACTCCGCCTGCTTTTCAGCAGCGTGCCGCAGGTAGATTGACCGACGGACAGAAGTCATCGCTAAGGTGTGGTCGATGTCGGGCCCTCCCTGAATCGGATCAAGCGTCCCCGCTACCGATAACAAATTGTCCCGCACCACCTCAGCCTCCAGACGACGAGAATTCATCCGCCAAAGATAAACATTGTCGGGATCCAACTTCAGTGCAGCACTCTCGGGTGTGGAAGCCATGCGATACGCTGCACTGGTCAGCATCAATCGGTGCATCGCCTTCATACTCCAACCCTGAGAAATAAACTCCGCCGCTAGCCAATCAAGTAACTGTGGGTGCGTCGGAGTACGGCCATTTCTTCCAAAATCGGAAGGGCTCCCCACCAACCCTCGACCGAAGTGATGTTGCCAAAGGTGATTGACCGCCACTCGTGCGGTGAGAGGGTTGCTGGGGTGAGTCACCCATCTCGCAAAGGCCAACCGTCGTCCCGTGCTCGTGGATGCGTAGCTCTCGGCACCCCGAGGCTTGTAAGTCGCATCTCGAGGCTTTGAAACCGCAGTCAACGCCTCCGCCAACTGAGTGGTGGCCTCCGTCGATTTCTTTCCCAAATCCGCAAAAGTGTTCGCTGCCTTCTGCACCAGTTCACGCGACGCTTTGTCATCTACCGGTGCTTTGAGCGCGATTGCAGCAGCCTCCTCAGCTTTTTTCTGCGCCTCGTTCAACGCGGTCTTCGATCGGTGGTGCTTCAACTGAGCCTCTGTCAGGCTGAGTTGTCGTTGCAGAAAACTAAGATTCGTCGCGCCAGCAAGATTGGCAGGTGTTGGCTCCATATCTATCAACGCTGACAAAACGTGGTCCTTTTGTTCCGCCAACTTGAATTCTAACTCTGCCTCGATCAACTCAGTGGAAACGGTGTTGGTTCCATTGAGAATTTTTTGCAACACAGATTGCGCCTGTGTGAGTGCGTTCTTGCTGACAGCGCGGGCCTCAGCCAATACAAAATCACGCCGATCTGGATTCACTGCGGAATCGGGAAGTTTGATCTCCTGAATCACCAAAGCTCCACCGAGGGCAGACGGCACTCCGGGATGGATAATTTCATTCGTCAAGGGATGTCGTTCATCACCTCGCACCAACAAAAATGTCGGCGTGTTTGTCGAGTCAAACGCTCTGACCAAACCATCCTTAGCTTTGTCCAACTGTCCTGGAATCCGGTCTGTGCGAACTTGATGAGGCTCGAAAATTGCCCTCATTTCAAAATACTCACGTTGTGTGATCGGATCAAACATATGGTCGTGGCATTTGGCACATCCCATTGTCAACCCCATGAACGCTTGGGACGTGTGTTTAACCGTATCCTCCAACCATTGTTCTCGTGAGAGCATCTTGTAATTTCGCACAAGAAACCCAGTGGCACGCAGGGCGTCGGTGTCTTCCGGAGCCAATTCATCGGCGGCGAGCATTTCGACAATCATCCGGTCGTAGGGTTTATCCCGATTCACAGAATCCACGATCCAATCGCGCCAACGCCAAATGTGAGGTTTCGAATCGCGAATCTGATTTCCATCCGCCCAACCAGCCCAATCGCTGTAACGCCAAACGTCCATCCAGTGACGAGCCCACCGTTCACCGTGGCGTGAATCCACCAGCAAACGATCCACCAACCGTTCGTAAGCCTGCGGATCGTTATCCTGAAAATAGGCGTCTTGCTCCTCCGGAGTCGGATTGAGTCCCGTCAGATCGAGATAAACCCGTCGAAGCAAAACCTCCCGCGAAGCTTCAGGTCGTGACTTTAACCCATGCGCCTGCCGCTCCACCTCTAAGAACGAATCAATCGGATTGTGGCCGGCACTCGGAGGAATCGAAGGTCTTTTGACAGGTTCGAAAGGTTGCCATCGGTAGCTTGTGAGAAAACTCTCAAATTCTTTGGCTCGTGCCTTCCCAGTCGCCAACTCTTTTCCGGATGGAACGTCCAGAGGATCACCCGGATTGTGTCCCAGTAACAACTCCAACTCGTTAGCTGTTCCATCGCCATCAGTATCCTCCTTCGCGATCAACGCCAACCTTACGGGAAGATCCTTTTTCTTTCCGGCTGTCTGCAACTCCTCGCCCAATAAACGGAGCCGATTACCGAATGGATTATGAGGAAACTCCTCCAAGTTTTCGGGATTTTTTTTAGCACTCGGCAAATGACACGTGGAACAACCCGCAAGCTCTCTTACCAAAAAACGATCATAATGCTTCTCCAAAGCTGCGCGATTAGCGGGAGAGGCCCCCACGCTGATCGCACTAAGCCAGATCAGAACCCAAGCGAATAAGGGTTGGCACCTTTGGATAAATAAGGCGTGACTTTGCATTGGTTTATCCCTTCACGTTACGGCCCTCCTAAATCATTCGTCAAGCTCAGCCATCGCCCACAACAAAGAACCGGTTGGCATAGTAATGTTTCTTCTTCCTGGCCCCAAAGGGGCACACGAATCCCCGGTGGCGAAAACCTGCCAACAACATCGCACGCAGACCAACATAATCACGATGCTAACCATCCAAAATTCCTGCTTCTCCTCGGGTGACAATAATGACAATTTGTGGCCACCAAGCTCACAACTCGTTTGGTTTAAATCAGTCAAACCACATTACAGGTGACTTCCAGAAACCTCCCGCTTTGAAAAATGTCATTCAAAAACCCAGCAAAACCAGCCCTGAACTTTTAAAAAGCTGAGTTTCTGGAAGTCACCTTAAGGTACAGCTTTTTCCAACTCGAGAACCTGCAGAGTCTTCAGAGTGTGGTATTGCCAAGTTGGAACTTACCCTACCCGCTATCCTTAAAGCCCAGCCTCGAGTAATTATAGTAAGGAATGCATTCGCTTCGGACGCGCTTGTGAAATATCAAAAGTGGACATCGTAACTAAACCCCCGACAAAGGATGGTGGAAACTTCAAATACAAGGGCGGACTGTGCCTGTGTTTTATACTCGTACGCTTGCAGCGCAATGCCCGCTGGACAAATATAATTGGCAACGACTCAAATGGCACGTAGGAAAGGCTTGGGCTGCAACTGGCCCCGTCGTTTCTACCGAGTGATCAAGGAGTAGTCCCACCGCACGGGCCGGACGGAGGCACCAATGGGTGGTTGCGTTTCCTTCAT
>Ga0114966_10000404_pt1 | contig 42387 bp, 52 predicted proteins | sample M_130207_XF_Meta_FD_87029 | JGI IMG/M metagenome (GOLD analysis project Ga0114966, IMG submission 87029) | Freshwater microbial communities from Lake Montjoie, Canada to study carbon cycling - M_130207_XF_MetaG | ecosystem: Environmental > Aquatic > Freshwater > Lake | place: Lake Montjoie... | reverse complement strand
ATTTATAATTTCTCTAGGGTCCCTTGTATTTACTATAACAACTTCATGCCCCAATTTCTCCAGTATCTGTTTATAATCCCAGATGATTATTTCTACTGCGCCCCATCCTGTTGGGGGAATCGACATTATTCCTGGTCCTACTATACATATTTTCATAAAATTATTTTTTTATTTGTACAGACCAGCTGGTATCATTAAAAAAATTAACGTCGGAGTCTTTGAAAAATTCATCAACAGCACCTCTTACGCCATGATCTTTCGGCTCTTCGTGGATATAATCATGTCCGCAAATTATTCCTCCCCTTTTCAATTTAGGGATTGAGATTTCTATATCTCGCAGAACAAATTCTTTCTGATGGTTTGCATCTATATAGATAAAGTCAAAATGGTTATTTGGCAAATTCGGAACTATGTCATTAATATCTCCCTGATGAAAGGAGATATTAGTATTTTTTTCTAGGTTTCTTTGCAGCTTGTCGCTTTTTACCAGATCTACCCCAGTTACGTTATTTGAATAATAAGCAAAAAGACTAGTACTCACGCCATCGTTTACACCAAGCTCTAAAACATTATGTTCTTCCGCCATTTGATGATATAAACATAAATCATCCAATCCCTTTAGATAATTTTGTCTGTTATCATAAGCTCCGCCCTGCCCGGACATTCTCTCTTCGTACAGATCTGGTTTTTCTTTGTTTTTCATTCTTTAATTGATTTTAAATATTTATTTATTACTGTATTCCAGGAGAAGTTTTCCACTGAATACTTTCTTATATCTTTCCTTAATTTAATAGATTTTTCTCTATTTACTTTTATCACTTTAGAAATATATTCGATATCATTTATTCTAGATTCAGGTATCACGTCTATGAAGGGTAAACTTAAATCTAGATTAGCAGTTGACCACTCGGATAAAACCAGACCGAGACCTGCAGACATAGCTTCCATGCAAACTAAGGGATGAGCTTCACCATCACTTAAAAGCACCAGATTTCCATATTTGGTAAGATTATCATAAAGATACTCTTTACTCCATCCCCCAAGATGATTCTTTTGATTATATCTGGAATCTGAAACATTTCCTGCAAAATAAAGGTCATCTATATTATGGAAGAGAAACTGTCTTTTTCTTGGCTCTATCTTTGCAAGATATATTGATTTGCCCGGATATTCACATTCCTCTGAGAATTTAAATAGGTCATCTCTTACCCCGTTAGGTGTAACCTTTACCCTATCTGGGTCAAACCCATATTTTTTGTATTTCTCTGCGTTAGACGGGGAGAGCGCAAATATTTTTGTATTTCTGAAGGATAGGAATCCTTTAAAAATATTAAAATATCCATAATCATACTTATCCTCCTGATCGATATAACCATAGTGTGATGTTATGGCGACATTTTTACAATCTAAAGATTCACAGATATCCCAAAATACATCATATTGGATATGCACAAAATCTGGATTTTCTGAATTGCAGATATTTATGATTTCCTCTCGGTTTGGTGTATTTACTATAACAACTTCATGTCCCAATTTCTCCAGTATCTGTTTATAATCCCAGATGATTATTTCTACTGCGCCCCATCCTATAGGGGGTATTGGATTTTGACCTAGACCAACCATGCATATTTTCATGATCAAAAATGTATTATCTCGATTTAATCATAGAGATATTTGCATTGATTGTTTCCTATTAGATTTAATGCTTTATTGCAGATACCATAGATTTAATCATACCCTTTATATCTTTATTTGGTCTCCATTTTAGGATACTTTTTGCAAGTGTGTTATTACCTATTGATTTTTTAAGAGTCTCCTTTTCTACTATGCTTTTTTTAAGTGGAAATTCTCCGTTAAAAAGTTCAATGTAAGAATCCCATAGCATATCAGGATTTCTATACACAGCATTTATATTAGTCTTAGATTTCATCCCCTTCTTTACACTTTCTAAAATATCTGAAACTGATGTTAATGTTTGTGTAGAAACGTTAAAGATATTGCTTTTTAACCCTTTAGAAGCTAAGCACTTTTCGATCAAATCTACAACATCGTCGACATAAACATAATCTCTCGATTGACTACCGTCGGAATGTAAAATTGGTTGTTCTCCTTTTGATATTTCTTTTATTATGTAGTTTATTAAAGGTGGTGATTTTCTGTGCATATCTTGTCTTGGCCCAAAAACATTAAAAAATCTCAAAGTTATTACGTTCATTCCGTAATTTTCTATGAAAGTTTTACAAATATCCTCTGACATTTTTTTAGATAAAGAATAAAAAAGCCGTGGATTTATCTCGTCAGATTCTGAAAATCCACCCTCCTTAAAATCTGTATTTTCGTAAACAGCACTTGTGCTCGCGAAGATTATTTTTTCTGTCCCAGCTCTTCTTGCTGCTCCTAGAACCGAAGCAGTACCCTCTACGTTACATCTTATACATTCCCTATAATTAATCTCACAATCAGGTAAAGATGTGATAGCAGCAAGGTGAACTATTGCCTCTGGTGATTCTCTAATTAATAAATCATGAAAATCGTCGGAGTTTATGTCAATGTTATAGAATTTACCAAAAGTACTTCCCTCTATTATCAGATTTTCTTTATATCCGTTCCTTAAATTATCTACTAATATAAGGTCGTGCCCTTTTTTATCGAGTTGATATCCTAGTGTAGAGCCAATACCGCCAGCAGCCCCTGTTATTAGTATTTTCATTCATTAAAATTTTAAATATTGATTAATATCATCGGAATTCCTTTGTATGTTTATAGAAGAGCATGATGGGTATGGATTAGAATTGGAGAAATCGTTTATTAGTAACCTCCGAGAGTGAGGCAACCCCATAATTAGCATATCATAAGGTATTCCATGAAGAATCATTTCACCCTCTGTTAATTCTCTATATTCCTCTGGTCTACTTGTTGTTATGATTATAAATCCACCATTTTTTTTTAGCTTTTTGAGTGTTTCTATGTTATTAACAAGAGGGTTTCCCTCTCCTATGAATGGTGGGATTAAATGGGATGTATTTGTTACGAGGGTTCCGTCCAAATCGGAGAAAACAGTGTAGAATTTAGATTTATAATCGTTCCAAGATTTTAAAGTTCCCCAGTCTAAGAAATCAAAAGATTCCTTACCGGTAAAAACTATCCCGTCTAATATCATTTCAAATATGACGTTACTTATGTAGCACTCACCTGGTAAGTCCTTAATTTTTTTATAATATTCACAAAAATTTTTGGAAGAATTAAACCCGTATCCACCCACACAAAAAGTAGAGCTAATAACTTTTTTTTCTACCATATTTATAATGGTGTTATTGGAATCAATTTCTATATAGCTTTTAGATTTTGCATTTATTTCATCTATGTTATTTATATCAAAATATGTTACTTGATTATCATCTGATTCTAAATCGCATTCGAAATACCCATCAGAATCTTTAATATAGATAAATCCCTCAATTCCCGTTTTCTGTATAGCATCGTAGACAGTTTCTGCCTGTGAATTTGTAGGCATATCTAGAACTACTGTATTTATACGACCAAGCACCATATCCATAGAAATGGTATTTTTTATGGATTTATTTATCGCTTCTGAAGCATTATAAATGTCCTCATGTTCTTTTAGAAAGACAAAATATATTTGGTCGAAAAAATCTAGGTTTATCCCACGTATAGATTCTACGCACATAAGGTTTCCTGTTAAAGGATGTGTTAGCAGCCATTTGGGTCTCATTCCCGGGAATCTAGAGGATTTACCTCCCATAGGTATTATTAAATTCTTCATAAATAGGTAATTTTTTTATAATTTTTTCAATTGTTGATCTGTCATGCTCTTGCTTAGCATATGGGTATATTCTCAAAAAATTTAAGGCTTCTAATACTTTAAATTCTTCCGATGCAACTATTTTAGGATATTTCATCTCTATCGACCTCCATATTTTAAGAGATGCTTGAACACATCTGAGGTTTATCTCATTATCGTCTTTTAAGAAACTCCAGAAGTAAAAAAGGTCCTGCTTTAATTTAACCAGATCTATTACCCAGCTTTCAATATATGAATCTAGAAAGTCTAGTATAAATATGTTGCTTTTACTAAATAATATATTAGATAGTGTTAGGTCGCCGTGACAAAAGCTCCTGGGAATTTCTACATTTTCTAGCTTTAATATTTTCTTTTCTATAAAATCAGAAAATTCACCATCGGGGAGGTTCTTTTTAATAGATCCCAATTTTTCTCTGCAAATTTTAGAAAATTGTATATCGGTATATTTGTCTTCTGTCGATCCGATTGAATCAATATAATTAAATATCGATTTTGTAAATAAGTCAATATCCTCTGGTGATGAGTAATTTAAAAAATATTTATAATCTTTACCTGTAGCATATTCCATGATAAAATATTCCAGTCCATATTCATCCCTACCAGTTTCTGTTATAATGGGACATTGCATACCTGAAATACCCATCATTCTAAATTCGAATTGTTTTTTTATCTGATTAATCAGCCTGTGATTATACCCTTTGTCTGATGACACTTTTCTAACTGATTTACCATCATGGGAGATAGTTAATTTACATCCAGATAATCCTCCTGTAAGTGATTTTACCAATCTGTGCTGGCTCATTATAATATTTTCCAATTTTTACAGTAGATGTCAGATACGTCTTTCTGTATTAAATCACCAAACCATCTAGAGGGTGCGATTACAATTTTATCTGGATTTACATTTAACCAGGCACCCCACCAGCTAAATGAGCTGTTTGCAATTATATTATGATCACATAAAGACATCGCACACATTTCGGTATATGGGTTTTCTAAATTGCTAATAATGTAAGAAGGACCATCAAACTCAGATCTACACCATTCAATATCGTCTGAGAATATTAGAAATATTGTATTGCTGTTTAATGTCTTAAGTTCCTCTGCCGCATTAATATAGTAGCTAGAAGAGCAAGGTGGATGATGATCTGGATGCATGACATAATCGCCTCTCCTAACGTGTATAGAAGCTATTACAGCATTTTTATTCTCATTCCTTATTGTTTGTATATAAGACTCGGCAGAGTTCATATATGGGATTTTAAATGAAAACTGGGATAGCACCAAGTCCCTTATGTGCGAGAAATACTTTTCAGTTTGAAAGTACCCGTGAAGTGAGGGGTTACCCGTTATATCAAGGTATTTTTGATCATAAGTAAATGAAGTCTCTTGATATAAAGAATCAATCGTTAGGTGATGTGATGGTATGAAATAGATAGGATTTATATCAAAACAATCTAGCAAGTCACACTTAACGTCCATATTAGATCCAGTTTTAGGATCAAACGGCCCTGTACTTTGAGTAGTAAAACAATTTTCCAAGGGGAATCTGGCTTCATTACCAATTTTATCTGATATCCCCAATGTAGAAGCAAATTGGAACATCTGATTTCCAAGTCTTCCCATGTATCCTATATCTCTGAATGTTATCATTTTTTTACTTTAATAAATTTTTATATCTTAATCTAGGATTTGCTCTTTCCTCTCTTTGTTTTTTATAATCTTCGCTATCCTCCATCCAAGGAAGTCTAAGATACTCTGTAGATATCCATTTAGATTCTTCTATAGCCTCCTCTATGTAATAATACGAAGCAATTGATATTCTTGGAGTAGATCCTAAATATGGATAAGGATGGCCGTGGAAGTTTCCTCTAGTATCAAAAATAACCCATCGGTTAAATATGGGCTCTACTTTTTCAACAATACCTCCACCCGATTCATTCCAAAATTCCAATTCACCACCGTCACCCTTCTTCCAATTTGAATTCATATACCCTATGACATTTATACATCTAAGCATTTGTTTTTCATCGGTGTATGATGTCGGAAGAATATTAAAATCCTTATGAATGGAGAGATATCCACCAAACTTAGTCTGATGAAGCCCACCTCCCCATCTTTTACCATCCGTTTTAAGATCCATTCCCCCTGTTATTTTTGAGATAGAATCTATAAAATCACGGGAGTGTATGATATCAAACAGATTTTTTAAATTTTCGGGAATCTTATCAGAGTTGTTTAGTGCATATTTTTCAAACTCAAACAAAGGATTTGAATATCTAATAAAATCATCATCGGGAATTGAGAAAAACTCAGACTCGCATTTCTTAATAAAATCAGAATCAAACAGGTTATCTAAAACCGTGTATTTTGGGCCATTTTTTTGTTGATCTATTTTAAGCTTCTCTAATTTTTTTTTATTGTATATCATTTTTCTGATTTTAAATATTGCTCTATTCTTTTGTATCTTTCGAGATTGGGTAAACCGTGTACATCAAAATATTGATCCCAGCCTCGAGTATACCACATGTGTATTGCTATATCTTTTGAATTAGAATCTATCCTAGGATTTGTTGATTTAAATCTTTCATCGAAATGAGGATATAGATAGTAAAATTTTTGTCCCTTTTCCTTCATCATCCATAGTAAAGCGTAGTATGGTTCCATCTCATATAAAGGATTATAAGTATTTCCAAAAATTTCATGGGGATATGAGAAATCATACTCGTGTTTTTGTGGATCAAAGATTATGTCTAAATTGTTTCTCCATCCGTCATTGGTGAGGTTAAACTTTATCTTAGCTAATTCAAAACCTACTTCCATTAACTTATCCTTTCTCCCTACCATAAAAAATGAATTAATAGCAACACGGTTAGCTCCCCTATAATGATGATAAGCATCGGAAACAGCAGAAAGTGAGAAATCCTCATCTTCAATTTTTTGGATAAGCTTAATAATCTCTTCCCTGTTTTCTATAAAGCAATCCTCGTCTATATGAACGTACCATTTGCAATCAATTTCCTTAATTTTATCTATCCAATAAAACCAAGCATACGGCCAATCTGCTCTGCCGTCTACAATTAGATGATAGCTTTTTGGAAAAAGATCTGATATTATTTTTTTCTGATAATCCAGCCATTTGGAATAAAGCGTAGTGGTAACAAAAACTATTTTACTTTCGTCAATCATAATTATTTATACTAAGTTGATTAGTATAAAGTTTCGAAACTTTATTGATAAAAGAGTGTATTATTAATAAAAAAATGGAAAAGACGATCTCTATTATAGTGCCTTATAGAAATAGATCAAAACACCTAGAGGAGTTTGTACCCTTTGTGGAGAATTATCTTACAGATGATGAGATTGATTTTGATATTTTAATAATAGAGCAAGCCGACGGTAAGCCATTTAACAGGGCAAAATTGCTAAACATTGGATTTGTGGAATCGAATGCAGACTATTTTGCCTTTCATGATGTGGATATGCTTCCAATGGATTCTGATTATTCATTCCCTGATGGACCTACCCATCTTGCCTCCCAGGTTGAACAGTTTGGATGGGGTCTACCCTATGATGGATACTTCGGAGGGGTTACCCTATTTGATAGGGAGAATTTTAATAAAATAAACGGGTTTGCCAATGAGTATTGGGGGTGGGGAGCAGAAGATGACGACCTTTTACATAGGTGCCTTATTAAGGGGGTAGAAATTTTTAGGAAAGAGTGTAAATATAAATCACTTAGCCATGAAAGAAATATAGAATCTAATTTTTATGGAGCTAATTTGGCTAAACTTAGCACATTTAAAACATCACCAAATCCGGATATCCTGATTAAAGCAGATGGTCTTAGCACGCTCAAGTATCAAAAAATATCGGAGGAAATTCTCTCTCAAAAGACTAAATTAATTAAGGTAGAACTTTAATTTACATCTCCTTCCTTAGATCATCTAAAACTCTTCCTATTGTTTGTCTAAGATGATCTAGATTTTTCTTTAGTATTTCCGGATCCTCGTTCTTTAAGAGAAAATTCACCGTCTCCAGGGAACCAAGTACAAATGCTATCCTGCTTTTTAGAAGGATATTTTCTTTTAGAGCTCTATTCAGTTTTTCTTGTTCTTTTACCGTTTCAGGTTTACTACTCATAGCAGATTAATTTAAACAAGATATATAACTAGAAAGGCTAAAAAATGAAAAATATTAGCATTTTAAATTTTATTGGGAGTTGGTCATTAGGTAATAACGCCTCAATAAATAAAGATCTGGGACAATTAGGGATATAGAAATATCTGAAGTATAAATAAAGGAGTAAGAAACAATTAAAAAACCCTAGTCTTGACTAGGGTTTTTATTTGCGATATATTTTGCTTTAAGCATCTCATCTCTTCTTTTCTCACCTTTTCTTTTAAAAGATTTTCTCTCTCTAAGCTCTTTAACTACCTTAGTTTTTGAGAATTTGTTTTTTAATAATTTGAGTGCAGAATCTAAACTCCTTCCTGTTGTTTCTATAATAAGCATATTATTTTGATGTTCTTTTTTTAGTTATTTTAACTTTAATCGGGTTGTTTGATGCGGGGTCTTTGCTTTTATCCAATGATAGATGAACTGTACTTCCCTCCGGGATTTTATTCAAAACCATAAGATCAGCTAGAGTATCATCTATATATTTCTGAACCAACCTTCTTAAAGGTCTAGCTCCGTATTTTGGGTCGTAGCCATCTTCTACTATCTTCTCTTTAAGATCCTCAGCTATTTTTAATTTATACCCTAAAGATTCTAAACGAGGTAATACCCTAGTAAGCTCCACATCAAGGATCTGAAGGAAATCATTCTTCTTAAGACCCCTGAAATAAACTATATCGTCAAGCCTGTTGATAAACTCAGGAGCAAAAACTTTCTGAAGTTCTTTTTGAATGGTCGAGTCTATCATATCCTGCTCGTGCTCAACCTGAGATCTTGTTGAAAAGCCAACTCCAGAACCGAACTCTTGTGCTTTCCTTTGGCCTATATTAGAGGTCATAATGATAAGGGTATTCTTGAAGTTGATCTTTCTACCTAGACCATCTGTGATATGTCCCTCATCAAGTATTTGCAGAAGATGGTTATAAATCTCAGGATGTGCTTTTTCAATTTCATCAAAGAGTATCAAGCTGTATGGCTTCCTTCTAACTTTCTCTGTTAACTGACCTCCCTCATTGTGACCAATATACCCAGGAGGAGCTCCAGTTAATTTAGTCACATCAAATTTTTCACTGAACTCACTCATATCAACTCTTATCATGGAGTCGCTATCCCCAAACATTATCTTAGCTAATTCTTTGGCGAGCTGTGTTTTCCCAACTCCAGTTGGTCCTAGGAACAGAAAAGAACCAATAGGTTTATTTGGATCTTTAAGTCCCATACGACTTCTTCTGATAGCCTTGGCTATTTTTTCAACAGCTTCATCTTGTCCGATAACCTTCTTTTTTATCTCAAACTCTATATTCGCAAGCTTTTCGTTTTCTGACTGTGTTACTTTTTTTAGGGGAACCCCTGACATTAGTGAAACGACTTCTGCTACCTTTTCCCCGTCCACAACTTTTTTCTTCTCCCTCATCTTTCTTTCCCATTCCTGAGTTTCGACCTCTAATGCTAATCTAATCTTTCTCTCTTGGTCCCTAAATTTTGCAGCCATTTCATAATTCTGACTATTCACTGATAATTTCTTGCCCTCGTGGACTTTCTCTAGGTTCTTCTCTAGTGTTTGTATGCTATCGGGAACCTTAACATCAGCGAGTTGTGTTCTGCTACCTGCTTCATCAAGAGCATCAAGTGCCTTATCTGGAAAATTTCTATCTGTGATATACCTTTCAGTTAGTTTAACACAACTTATTATTGCATCGTCAGTGTATTTGACGTTGTGATGCTCCTCGTATTTTGATTTAACATTCTCTAAAATTCTAAGAGTTGTTGCTGAATCTGGTGGTTCAACCATGACCTTTTGAAATCTTCTTTCTAAAGCTCCGTCTTTCTCTATATTTTCCCTAAATTCGTTTAGGGTTGTTGCACCTATGCATTGTATTTCACCCCTGGCTAAAGCTGGTTTAAACATATTAGAGGCATCAAGAGATCCTGATGCTCCACCTGCTCCCACCATGGTGTGTATCTCGTCAATAAAGATGATAATTCCCGGAGAAGCCCTTAACTCGGTTAATATTCCCTTAATCCTTTCCTCAAATTGTCCTCTGTATTTAGTTCCAGCAACTACCGATCCTAAATCTAAACTTAGTATTCTTTTATTCAATAAACTTCTGGAAACCTTCCTCTGAATTATTCGAAGGGCAAGACCTTCTGCTATTGCTGATTTACCAACCCCAGGTTCTCCTATAAGTACTGGATTGTTCTTTTTCCTTCTTGATAAAATCTGTGAAACCCTTTCAATCTCCTGCTCCCTCCCGATAATAGGATCAAGTTCTCCTTTAGCAGCCATCTCAGTAAGATCCCTGGAGAAAGAGTCTAGGGTTGGTGTTTTACCCGATCCTTTTTTGGATAGATTGTAATTATCTTCCATCTTTTCGTCATCAAATGAAGCCATAGATTAATCTCTTTCTTTCTTATATCTTATATTTCACTTTTTTTCCGGCCCATAAAAAAATAGTGGCTAAAAAACCACTATTTAATTTGCATTTAATCTGTAGGTATTAAGCCCAAGCCATTTCTAAGCCGGTAATATACGAAGACCATCTAACTGTTTGTCCAGCAGCTCCGGTAACACCTATTTGAAGAGTGTCTGTAGTGTCATTTGCAGTGATGTTAATAAAATAAGTTCCTGTTGTGTATGCTTTGATATTTTGCTTGTCTCTAATCGTAGTAGTTCCTGCAACGTTACTTATGACCACAAAGTCTTGTGAGCTAATCATATCAGATCCGTTGTTTCTCACACCCAGTGTGTAAATATCAAGCAGCATCATTTTTCCGGCAGGAACTGAAATGGCTTGTGCTGATCCATCTAGATATAAAATAGTTCCCGTACCTGTAGTAGTTTGATTCCTAGCAATCAGATCCACTTTTTGAATATCGCCAGGGGTAGAGAAGAATCCATTGGCTTGAGATTGTTGACCGTATCTAAATGAGCAAGCACCGAATCCTCCAAGAACACCGGCGTATGCCCCCGATGCTATATTACAGAATCCACCAATTACTGATGAACAATTTCCTGATGATAGGTTGCAAAATCCTCCAGCTACAACCGAATGATTGCCTGTTGAAACGTTGAAATTTCCACCGCCAGAAAAAGATGAGGTTCCTCCTGAAACGTTACAGCATCCACCAACTACGCTTGAGTAAGGACCACTTGCACCGTTTCTAAAACCACCTCCGATAAAGCTATAACATCCGCTAGAGATATTCCCGAATCCTGAAACAGAAGCTGAGCAATCCCCAGGTGTACAATTACCTGTGCCACCTCCGATGAATGTGTAAGAGGCTGATGCTATATTAGATATACCGCCTCCTATGAATGACCCTGTTCCAGAAGATGTGTTAGAGCGTCCAGAAGCTACAGAGGATAAACAAGAAGATGCAACGTTTCCAAATCCTCCAAGAACTGATGAGAATGCTCCAGATGAAGTGTTAGCATTACCACCGCCGATTACTGAGAAACATCCAGAAGATACACCTCCAGAACCACCAGCTATAGAAGAGAATACCCCACATGATGTGTTTTTATATCCTCCGGAGATTGTACTAAAGCATGTGGTAACGCAACCACAGATTCCTCCAGAGATAGTCGAGGATGTTCCTGATGCTGTGTTTCTACAGCCAGATCCAATAAATGATGCTGATCCGGTCGAGCAGTTTAAACACCCAGATCCAATAAAAGATCCACCGCTACATGCAAAGTTACAGCATCCATTTACTACGGTAGACCACGTACCGCATGAAAAGTTACAACTTCCATTTCCTATAAAAGAATAATAATTACCACTTGCAGTGTTACAAAATCCATTGACGATGACGTTATAAGAAACACCACCAGCTACATTTTTTTGCCCGTTTCCAACAAAGCTATATCCGCTTGGGCTGGAAGCTGTGTTTCCTGCTCCCGATCCTATAAAAGAAAATGACGAACCGCTAGCTAGACAGTTAGCACATCCACCTACTATTGATCCATAAAGTACCCCTGCTGTATTTGATCTTCCTCCAAGTACTGAAGAGCAAGCGCAAAGTGCCTGATTGCTAAACCCTGAAACAACTGTGGAGTGGCTTCCTCCCGAAATATTACAACCACCGGCTCCAATAAATGAGCATCCTCCAGTAGCGCTATTACATGCACCAGAAACTACTGCAGAGATAGTGCTTCTCACTGTATTTAAACATCCACCACTTATTACTGAAAGAGCGCCGCATACAAAGTTACACGCACCGCCAAGAATAGAGGTGCATGCAGCACTTGATATATTGCAGAAACCTCCAACAGTAACAGAACCCGATCCAGTAGCGGAGTTTAAACATCCACCACCTACAAAGGAAATACCACCACCTGCTATATTATTAAATCCTCCTCCTAGTGTAGAGAGCAATCCACAAGATACGTTGCAACATCCACCAACCGTTATAGATCCACCGCAGCAGGATCTATTACAGAATCCTCCACCTACTATTGAATATGAATTACAGGCTAAGTTGCCACAGCCACCACCAATAAAGCTAAGTACACCGCAAGATGTGTTTAAACATCCGCCGACCGTAATAGAGTACTGATCTGATGATAAATTACACCTTCCACCAACTACTAATGCTGAATTTCCTGACGCGATATTACAGAATCCACCAACAACAGTAGCAGCATCGCAGGATGAGCAGTTATTAGATCCACCGATAGTAGTAGCGCATGCTCCGGAAGCTCCGTTGTTTATACCTGCTAAAGTGCTAGATCCAGTACCGCAAACAAAATTGCTACACCCTCCAATTATTGTGGTGAATTGGCAGTACGTTTCATTTTTACTACCACCACCTATGAAAGAGTAATGCGAATCAGCGATATTGCAATCACCTCCTCCTATAAAAGAGTATTGACCTATGATTGTATTACATTGACCGCCGGAGATATTAGAAGCTGTTCCTCCTGCTATGTTTAATCCCCCTCCAAACACAGATCCTAAAGATCTACAGACTGTGTTACAACATCCTCCGCTAATCGTTGATAAACCGCCAATGGTTATATTACAAGATCCTCCACCAATGAAAGAACCAGTTCCTGAGGCGCAGTTACTATCCCCTGAAAAAACAGACGAAAAACAATGTTGTGTACAGTTTGCTAATCCCCCACCAATCACTGCGTAATCCCCAAGGATTAAATTACAAAAACCACCACCGATATAACCAGTTTGTGAATTAGCAATATTACATCTTCCACCACTTACGGTTGAAGAATCAAGACAGGCTATATTGCAATAACCTCCACCTACAGTTGAACAAGCACAAGCGGTGAAATTACCACAACCTCCTCCTATGGTTGAATAAGTACCGCAAGCTAAGTTGCTATACCCTCCGCTAATCGTTGATGAACCACCAGTGGCTGAGTTAGAATATCCACCTCCTATGAATGAGCAATTCCCACCCGCGGTATTCAAATACCCTCCACTAATTGTACTATTTACACCGCTCGTAGTGTTTGAACAACCTGCACCTATAAAAGTACCGCTACCACTCGCACAGTTATATAAACCTCCAACAATAAAAGATGATTGACCACTTGCGACATTATTATAACCTCCACTAATCGTACTATATTGACCACTCGCAGTATTTAAAATTCCAGTAAATACACCTGAATAATTTCCACTAGCAATATTTGATACCCCACCTACTACAGCTGAACAACCACCGCTAGATACATTATACTCGCCACCTCCTATAAACGAACCGGTGGCGGAAGCTGTATTACCCAAGCCACCACCTATAAAGGAATTAGAGGCAGAGGCCGTATTAAAACACCCTCCACTTATCGTGGAGTAACACCCAGAAGCGGTATTACATTCACCTCCAGATACGGTTGAAGAGCACGCGGAGGTTGTGTTACAAAATCCACCACCAATTGTAGAATCACCTCCGGAGGCCGTATTATAATACCCTCCACTTATGGTAGAGGAACCCCCAGATGACTCGTTAAAACCTCCACCTGATATTGAAGATTGTACCCCTTGTGCTTTATTACATCTACCACCTCCTATAAAAGTGAAATCCCCAGATGCTCCGTTTTGAAAACCACCAACAGTAACAGCAGCTGATCCTGTTGCAGAGTTTAAACACCCACCTCCAATAAAGGATCCAGCTGCTCCTGCAATATTACAAAAACCTCCTACTACTGCTCCGTGTAAGGATTGAACTCGATTCGATTGGCCTCCAACAATAGCTCCCAGATAACCTGAAGATGTATTAAATGCACCTCCAACGATCACACCTCTGCAACAAGTAAGATTTGTAAATCCACTTCCGATAAATCCGCCAAGAGAATTGCAGATTGAATTTCTACCGCCACCTCCTATAAAACCACAATTTGATCCACAAATTAAATTGCAATTTCCCCCTCCGATAGAAGAGGAAGTTCCACCAACAATTCTATTAAAAAATCCGTTTGCTATGGACATATAGTTCGTTCCACAGATTGAATTGCATGCTCCTGATAAAATCGAGGAAAATCCCGCACAGATAGAATTTAAAATACCCGAGTTGATCGTAGAATACTGGCCACAAAAAATATTATTTTGTGATCCAGATAATATAGATGATAAACATCCAGTACTTGATATGTTATTATTATTACCAGATCCAACAAAAGAGTAACACGATCCGGCAGTATTACCGCATCCTCCTAAAACGATGGAATAGCAAGAACCTATAATATTAGATTGACCTCCGCCCAAGAATGAATCTGGTGAGTTGACACAAATTGTGTTATTCCCTCCGCCTATTATAGAGGAGCATGGCGAGCATACAGTATTACAATTTCCACCTAAGACCGATGATGATGTAGCACCTGTTGAAATACAATTGGATAGGCCACTGCCAATAAAAGAGCATCTTGAATTAACTGAGTTTGCTTGTCCCCCAACGATAGAGGAGCTACTTTGTGTTACCGCATTTCCAGTTCCTCCACCTATAAACGAACTTCCTGTTGCAGAATTAAATGCACCACCACCGATAAAGGAGTATACCCCGAATGTAATATTACATTCCCCACCTACTATTGATGATTTATCAGATAAAACAGTGTTACAATAACCTCCTCCTATTGCTGAATAATCTCCAGTGGCTGCGTTACCAAATCCTCCACTTATGGTTGAAAAATCCCCGAAGGATGTGTTAAGACATCCACCGGAAACGGTTGAATCACAACCGGAAGATGTGTTAAGATACCCACCTGAAACGGTTGAACGACTACCTAGTGAGATGTTACAACCACCTCCACCTATGGTTGAAACATACCCAGAGGCTGTGTTAATATAGCCTCCGCCTATTGTTGAATAATCCCCGGAGGATGTGTTACAGCAACCCCCGCTTACATTCGAGGAAATCCCAGGGGAGGTGTTACAACATCCTCCACCTATAGTTGATACACAACCAGTGGCTGAGTTACAATATCCTCCGGATATAGTTGAATAACCCCCAGAAGAGGTGTTAAATCCACCTCCTCCTACATTAGAACCAGTATTAGAGGAAATATTTGAAATACCACCACTTACGGTTGAATAAACCCCGGAGGATATGTTACCATAACCTCCATTTACAGTTGAACAATTCCCTGAGGAGGTGTTTACAAAACCTCCACTTACAGTTGAAGACTGTCCAGAGGAGATGTTACCACCACCTCCACTTACAGTTGAATAATCCCCGGAGGATGTGTTACAACCACCTCCACCTATGGTTGAAACATACCCAGAGGCTGTGTTAATATAGCCTCCGCCTATTGTTGAAGAACATCCCGAGGCTTCGTTGCAAAAACCTCCTCCTATGCTTGAAAAAGTGCTAGATGATAAGTTAAAATAACCCCCACTTATAGTTGAAAGACATCCAGTTGAGATGTTACTCACTCCCCCGCCTATATTTGAAGAACAACAAGAGATATTAGATTGCCCTCCCCCTATACTTGAAAAGCATCCGGATGAAGTGTTACCACAACCTCCAGAAACAACTGATGCTATACCAGTTGAGATATTGCAAATACCTCCGGAAACTGTTGAACCTTGTACACAAGCTATATTACATCCACCGCCACCAATATTGCTATAATTTCCACATCCGATATTTCCACAGCCTCCACCAACGAAACTGCCTGTTCCTACGGATCTGTTTTGACAGCCGGATGCAATTCCAGATCCAGTGCCGGTAGCTAAATTACAATTACCCCCAGAGACTGTTGCTCCCCCTGCTGCCTGGTTAAAAACACCTCCACCTATAGACGGCCATTGACCTGTAGTAGAATTAAAATACCCTCCACTAATAGTAGACCAATCTAGTGAAGTGCAATTACCAACGCCACCTCCTATAGTACTTGCTGGACCTGTTGCTATATTAAAACATCCACCACCTATAACCGAGCCATCACCGTTAGCTAGATTGCAACAACCTCCAGATACGGTGGAATAACACCCAGAGGATGTATTACAAAACCCCCCTCCTACAGTCGAGTAATTCCCAGAAGCTGTGTTTAACGCTCCCCCACTAACGGTAGTTCTATCACTGTTTGCAATATTTGAGAGACCCCCACCTATAAAAGAATACGCCCCACTTGCTGTGTTTCCTTCCCCGCCTGCCACTGTTGCACCATACCCTAAAGATTTATTCAATCTCCCCGCACCTACAAATGTAAATTGTCCACAAGCACAATTTTCTTCTCCCCCGCTTACAGTAGCTCTGTCATTATCTGCGAAGTTACATAAACCTCCACTTATGGTTGAATAAAAACCACTTGCTGTATTGCATTTACCCCCACCGATTGCCGAAGAAAATTCTGTGGATGAATTGCAAATCCCACCTGAAACGGTTGAATAACATCCAGAGGAGGTGTTACGAGAACCTCCACCTATGGTTGAGCAATCACCGGAGGAGGTGTTAATAGCACCCCCAGAAATAGTTGAGACTGCACCGGAGGCAGTGTTACTAATACCTCCACTCGTATTTGAATAACTCCCACATGATATGTTACAACGCCCACCCCCTATTGCTGAATAATCCCCAGAAGATGTGTTACAATAACCTCCGCCTATTGCTGAATAATCCCCGGAGGAGGTGTTAATAGCACCTCCACCTATTGCTGAATAACCCCCAGAGGAGGTGTTACAACATCCACCCTTTATTGCTGAATAATCCCCGGATGAGGTGTTACAACGTCCACCCCCTATTGCGGAATAATCCCCAGAGGAGGTATTACGACATCCTCCACCTATTGCTGAATAATCCCCAGAGGATGTGTTAAGATAACCTCCACTTATTGTTGAATAATATGCACTAGATGTGGTGTTGCAATATCCTCCTGTTATAACAGATCCAATATTGCAAGACTGATTACAATATCCCCCTCCGATAAAAGATAATCGGCTTTGTCCGCTTACTGAATTACAGCAACCCCCAACTACAATTGAACAATTCCCGCAATTTGTGTTTAGCATTCCTCCACCAATGAAAGATCCGTGACCTGTAGATGAATTAAAATACCCACCACTTACAGTGCTGCAACATCCTTGTGCAGAATTTTTTCTACCTCCGGAAACTGTACTGAAAACCTCACAGGCATCATTACATTTACCGCCACCTACTGTTGACGAGCAAGCATAGGCTTGGTTGCAGATACCACCGGAGATAGTGGAGACTGCACCAGAGGCAGTGTTACAACAACCGCCACTAACGATTGATGCATAGCCGGAAGATGTGTTTAAATTTCCGCTGAGAGCTGCGGAGTAAACATTTGTAGCTAGGTTTCCAACGTTTAATCTAACAGAACTAGCAGTTCCTGAACCCAATACTATTACGCCATCGCCGCTAGGTCCTATTGGACCCTGAATTCCCTGAGAACCTGTAGGTCCTTGAATTCCTTGGGGTCCAGTTCCACCAGTTGGACCTGTTGGTCCACCATAAGGTCCTTGAGGTCCAATTAATCCTTGCTCCCCCTGAGGTCCAGTTACTCCGTAATAATATTCAAGCTGTGTCCAAGGCGTCTGCCCGTCCCCGATTTTAATCTTGCCCGTGTCAGTTTCATAACCAGGCTCACCCTGCATTAGAACAGGGTCGTTGTAATTCCAATTTGCTAAAGTGTCTCTCCTAAGAAGGATACGATAAGGCATTTATAGAGAAGTCTTTTCTGTATATATTCAGATACGGAAGCCTTATATTAGATATTGTGAAAATTAAATCAATAAAGGGGAATCGATAATCTAGAAATTGTAAGCTGTGATGATAATAGCTAGATTATTAGCGTAATTATTTGCTATGGTTAAATCTGCGGAGGATAGAATTCCCCTTGTAAATTGGACATACTCACTAGGGGTTACGTAATTTAAAACCCCAAATTTATTTGCTGTGTCAAGATCTGCAGTTGCAACCACTGAGCTCAGAAAAGTGCTATTGCCTTCATCCTCGTAAACTCTAACTAGCAGCCAGTCCCAGTTATCTATAACCTCTTGCCAATCTGTAACGTTTGATATTCCTGATGACTGAGATCCAGTATTTATACCTGTTACATCTAAAATATCTATAGAGGTTACAACAGATCCAGTTGGACCTGTAGCTCCTATGGAACCAGTTGGACCAGTTACACCAGCTGGGCCTGTAGATCCGATAGGTCCGGTGGATCCAGTTACACCAGCAGGACCAGTTGAACCTGTAGGACCTGTCGCTGAGGCATTAGAACCTGCTGGACCGGTAATTCCAATAGGACCGGTACTTCCTGTTGGCCCCATTGATCCTGTTGCACCGGTAGAACCAGTAGACCCAGCAATAGGAACTCCATTGACTATAATGCTACCAGCTATATTAATGGAACCAGTGGCTCCGTTAAGTGATTCTATATTATCTACTCTTAATAAACTGATATTAGTGCTCATTTCCCTTAATCGATGTTTTTATGGCTTCAATCTAAGATATCCGCTATCGTTCCAAAGTGCTCCTGATGGAATACCTGCTGATGTTGTTCCAATCCCTTGTATTACTACTGCTCCACCTGTTGCTGATAATATAATTCCGCCATCGGATGTTCCGCCAGCATTACTTATAATCAGTGTTGGTGAATCAGCTGAACCTGTTACTGTTAAATTGCCATCAATAGTTAAAATTCCTGATGTTCCCCCTGTTGGTATAATTGTGTCCACACTAGCAGTTCCTCCAACATATAAATTGCTATCCACCGTGAAGGTTCCGGTTGAACCACTTGATGATGTTAGTGAATCTAAAACAACTGAGCCATTAACAGTTAGATTACTATTAACGGATAAATTTCCAGATGTTCCTCCTAGAGGGGTTATAGAGTTTACATAAATTTGACTCATTAGAATATCTTTTTTTATAAAATTGCAAAAACTCCTTCCACATTAATGGTTCCATTGTTTGTTATAGGTCCAACTAAAAATCCATTAGAACCTAAAGGAACCGTCACATCACCATTGAAATCTGAGGAGTTGATAAAAACTCCTCCAGTCACACTAATAGTTCCGGTTAATCTAGTCGATCCGGTAACCTCTAAATCACCATCTATCGTTTGAGTCCCGTAAAAGTCATTCGGCCCAGTAATAGCGCCATTAGTTATGCTTGAACCTGTTGCTCCAGCTGGTCCGGTAGCTCCTTGAAAATATCCAAGGCTCTGCCAGGTTGTTGTGCCGTTACCAACCTTCATTTTACCAGTATCAGTCTCAAACCCAGGCTCTCCTGATGCCAAAACTGGATCATTTGAAGTCCAGTTTGTAGATGTATCCCTTCGGAGGAGAATTCGATAAGCCATCTATTTATAGGATTATTTCTTCTGTATATATTCTAAACAGAAATGCTTTCGCTGAACGAATATAAATTTTATTCTGAGATTTCTATTGAAAGGATCTTATCACCAGCAGCTATAGAATCTAAAATTTCTAAACCGCTATCCAGTTTTCCGAAGCATGTGTGGTTTCTATCTAGATGAGCTGTGTTCTGTCTGCTGTGACAGATAAAAAATTGAGATCCCCCTGTGTTTCTTCCAGCATGTGCCATAGAAAGAACGCCTCTATCGTGGTGTTGATTATTCCCTGTTAATTCGCAAGGGATGGTGTATCCCGGTCCTCCAGTTCCATCACCCTTAGGACATCCACCCTGAATTACAAAGTTTGGAATTACCCTATGAAAGTTTAGACCATTATAGAATCCTGAGGTTGACAGATTTTTAAAATTCTCTACTGTTTTTGGAGCATCCTGATTGAATAGAATGGCTTCCATAACCCCTTTTGATGTTGTGATTTTTGCTTTCATTGTTTTTATATTTAGTACAGGAGGAAGGGTTTGCACCTCCACGGGTGGATTACTCCGAAATCCCTACCATATCTCTATGGCATACGTCTAACGCATGATCTAAACCGGTCTTGATCAATTTTCGCCACTCCTGTATATTAAAAGATCTATTAGTAATATGGATTTAAGATTAAAAGTTTCAAACCGTGCGCATAAAAAAACGCCAGTGATTGGCGTTTATATTAGAAAGATCTTAATTGGTATAATATCTTACTTTGCTGTGTCCTTTACTATCACAGAATCTTTTTTAACAGTCGCAGTGTCCTTTACAGATGTGCTGTCTTTTACTACCGATGTTGAATCTGTTGTTGCCGGGGTTTCTTCTGTTGTCCCAAATGTGCAAGAAATTGCCAATGTGCTTAACACGATTGAAAGTGCAATAAGTGTTTTTGATTTCATTTTAATTTTTTTAGTTTGTTTTATACTCTATATATCAAATTACCTGCCAAAAAATGATATTTTTTTAGTAGCAAGATAAGATATATAAAAAAAGTATACCTAATAAATGGACAAAATTATAAGTCTTAGCGCTTTTGGTGATATCATTAAACCACAAAGTGATCCGAATAAACACGGTAAAAGTAAGGAAACGGTATTTTCTGAAGATAATAGGTTTGATTATATTTTCAGAATGGTTTTGCAAAACTCTGCACAGGCAAAGCTTCTTCATTGGCAGTGTGCATTGTATGGACAGCATAAAGCTCTTGATGAATTTTGGAATGCATTCAACGAACTCTCTGATGGGTTAGCTGAAAGCATTATGGGTAAATATGGAAAACCTGTTTTAGAAGAGGAAAATCTTAAATTGTGTCTGATGAATTTTGAAAACCCAAAGGATGGGGATTTATCTGACTTCATGGGTCATTTGACCAAATGCTATAATATAGACTGCAAGTCAATTTTTAATGAGAATACAGATGCAGAGCTTCTCAACATAATAGATGAGATTGTTTCACTGATAGAACAAACAAAATACCTTCTTTCGCTAAGATAGAAAGATATATAAATTTTAAAAAACAAAAAAAATACCTTCTTTCGCTAAGATAGAAAGATATATAAATTTTAAAAAACAAAAAAAATAAATATTATGGACAGAATGTTATCATTCTCTGAATTCGAAAGCATGTATGAATCATACGGATTCGTCTTTGAAGCATCAGAAGCGGAGATACCAAAACCAACACAACCTCAAAATGTTTTGTTAGACCCTAAAACGGGAGAGCCAAAAGGCGGGACACAAGCTATCTTTGATATTTTTAAAGAACTAGGCGGTGAAGAGCCTATTAAAGAAGCTACTAAAGGTAAAACTACGAGCACATTAAGGGTAGCAAAAATAGGAGAGCAAAGCCAAAGAGTTAAATCTATACAAAAAATGCTCGGTATAAAAGAAACAGGTACATTTGATAATGCGACCGCAGTAGCAGTAAAAAAATTCCAGAAGGATAATAATCTAACAGTTGATGGTAAAGTTGGGCTACAAACTTTTGGAAAAATGCTTGAATTGGAGCAGGCTAAAGAAAAAGGTGGTATTTCTAAGGAAGATGCTGAAAAAATGATGCAGGAATTCGAGAGAATCGCAAAAACAATCTCTGGAGAAATTTGGAAAGATCCTAATTTCTATTTGATATTTGAATCTGGTACGGTTATTACAGTGAACGGAGTTCAATACGTTATACTTGTTCCTAAGAAAGATGCTAAAGCTAAAATTGAAAACCTGAAGAGTAAAAATATGATTGCATCAGGATTTGAATGGTTAGCTAAAGCTGGTGAAGCAGTAGGACAAGCGCTTGTTTACACTACAACTGGAGTAACCCTTTTAACTCTTGGAGCAGTAAATGCTATGATAACTGGTGCTGCATCAGGTATAAAATATTTAGCAAATGGTGTGGTTAGCGTAGCTGGAACAGTAATAGATGCTATGGCACAAGCTGGTAAATGGGTTGCTAAAACTATGGTATCAGGTGCACAATCTATGTATGAAACTGTTAGAACCGGTGGACCTGTTTTATATAATGGATTTTGCACAGCTTGTGCTGAACTATATCGGGGTTTAAAATCTGGCGCTGAGGGTTTAGTCGCTTTTACCGGCTTAATTGCTAGAGGTGGTTATGAGATAGCAAAGAAGACAGTTCAAACGATATTTGGTATCGGCTCTGCGATAGGAATAACACTTTGGAAAGCAGGGCAAACCATAGCAAATTATGCAGAAAAAGGAGCTAAATGGGTAAAAGATAAAGGAGAGGCTGTTGTTCAAAAAATGAAGGCGACCATTAAAGCCGGACAAGATGTGGTTGTAAATCTGGTAAAAAAGGGAGGCGATTTAATCATGGCAGGATATGAAAAAGTTAAAGATTTTGGTCAAAAGACTTATACTGCAGTTGAAAATACACTAAGCTCTGGCGCAAAATTCATCGGTGACGCATTTATGAAAGGGTGGAATTACGCAGATAGCTATTTTTCAATTAAAGAGTTTGCTTCTTGGGAAAATGAGTATGGATTAACTTATAACATCTCTTTTAGACAAGATAATGATTATAATGATTATAATAACATCACTCTTGATTAATAACAATTAAAATAGCATTCATATAAAAATAAAAATCCGAGGTAATCCTCGGATTTTTTTATGAGCTATTGTTTTATTTTTAAGCGATTACTCTTTGTGAAAACCAAGCTGGAGATTTACTTAGAATCAAATTTTTATTTAGAGAGATATACCCAAGTAATGCACCAAGCATATGAACTCCATGTGCAGTTCCATCAGCATCAAACATACATGTAAGTTCAAAAAGTAAAAAAGAGCAAATTATTCCAATCCCTAAATTTCTCTTTTTCTCCCATGAGAAGAACCATCTTACCATTAAGAAATAAACAGTTCCAGATAATCCTATTGCAGGCTGTGTTATTCCTAAAACGGAAACGGGTAGATAAGCAACAGATAAAAAGAATGTGATCCAGAATATCTTTTTAATATCATAATTACCATTAACTGCCGGGATTAAGAGTAAAAAAAGAAGGACCATATTAAAAACAAAGTGGGAGATTCCAGTGTGTAGAAACCCACTAATAATAGGATCCAGCAATAAGATTCCTGAGGATTTCTCACCAAAGATAGCTATCTGAATAGCAAGGATAACGAAAGCAGCAACACAGCCGGCAATCGCCAGACCTGTTGTTTTGGAAGCGGAGATGATTGATTTCTTGTTCATAAATAATAGGTTTTAAATTGTAAGATAAAAGTATTATTTAGAACCTAGGAAAAAAATTAGATCTGCTCTATTTTTTTCAAAAAATCGTTAAAGGACTTAGCATAAGGGAAGTCTTCATATACTGGTTTATGAGCGCTAAGCTCTGTTCCTGGTTTCTTCTCCCAGTGATAAAGTGGAATACCCCAGGATTGTTCAAAAGTATCAGGTGCATTCTGATAAGCTTTCTGTGATTCTTCATACATGTCCCTTGTGTATTGCCATCCCATAAATAGACGGTCGTCCATTTTAAATCCGAAAAATTCAAGAACTTTTCTTTGAACCTCAAGGCTTTCCTGACCCCTCCAATTCTGACCAATTAAAACCATACCTGCTTGAATGTCTTTTATAGAATTCTCCTCGCCAAGTGTGGAGTGCATATTTTCCATCCAATCTAATCTTTCTATAATTTTCTGATAGATCGAATTAACGTTTCCCCACCTTTGAGAGCCAAAGAAAATTACAGCTTGACTCTCGTATATAGATTTAGATATTTTCCAAAGCTCATCGTCTTTATAATCAACGGAAGCCCAGCATCTGAGCTTGCCATTAGGATTCTTTTCCTTATCTTTCACTTTGGCCTCAATTACACCACAGGCATTACCGTGAGACTCGCTAACACATCCTAGACACGCATGTATATTAAGTTTAGCGCCATCTATGATCTCCACCTTTATGTTTCTACTTTCAAGAGGCTTAGCTAAGCTACGAGCAAGCTGCGACGATTTAGGCGACTCCCCGTTTTTTTCTATATACTCGCTTCTTGTCGAGGTGGTCACAAATGTAACCTTTTTATGAAGTGACAATGCCTCTATAAAAGATCTGGAATCCTCCATTTCACTGCCATATTTTACTTCAATCATAAATTATGTCTTATTGTTTGAAATGCATTTTAGCTTCATCGAAATCCTCTTGACTTAAATTCCATCCAGATTTAGTTCTTTCTATGAAAGACTGAGCACCAGATAGACTTGGTTTTTTAGAGGTATTGAAATATGTCTGAAGATCTTTATAGATCGCAGGACTGATACCAACCTTCTCGGTTAAGGATTCATCCGAACCCACACCTGCAAAATCTTCAAATTGTTTAAGATTTTTCATGCTTTATTTATTTTTTGTATTTTAAGTTTAAGATCACCATCACCTTTAATGAGCCTGTGCCATTCACCCTTCTTGATGTATATCTCTTTATTTATGTTTTCTGGAAGATGATTATCAAATTGAAAAAGCCAATTTGTTTCTTCCAATGGCTCTATAATTCTATCCTCCTCGTCCCAGTGCCAAAGCAGATCCTCTTGATCCAAGTTATCAGGGAAGGTTCTTATCGATTCCTTTTCTGAGATACCCTCTTCTATGAATGGATAGTTTACCATGGTCTGCTTGATGAAAGTCCTAATAATTTTGCATATCTTCCAACGTTGCAAGACCAATATTTCGGTTTCCATTTCGGCCCAGGATCTTCACATCTCATTCTTTTTCTAAAAGATCTAGATTTTTTAGGATCTGCATTATTAACTCTCATCCCTGGCTCTCCAAAGCTTACTTTGACAACGCTACCTTTTTCGTTCTTTGTGAAAACTGAAAATTTTCTAGGTCCTCCTGGAGTTCTAAATGGCTTATTGAGATCAATATTTTTACCTCTATATTCTGCTTCCTCCATTTCTTCGTTGCCATCTAAATCAGCATCCTCATCTTCGAATGGAATTTCTAATAAGACTCCCTCTCCCTCGTATATAGCTTTCTCCCCTACATTAGTGCTGATGATAAAAAGATCATCATCTATAAGCTCAACTTCACCAGATTCCCATAATTGCCTTGCTTCCTCAATAAGATCTATCCATGCGTCAGATCCTATTCTAAAAACACTTTCACAGATGGGTATTTCGTTCTGGATATGATATTCCATACCTTCGCTCAAAGCTTTTCGGCTATTCATTATCTCCTTGAATACATCGTCATAGTATTCATCAGTCCCACCTAAATAATTTTTTATATACTCGTAGATGTATTTTAGATACTTAGATTTAGTTCTATCGTCAACATAATTCTTGATATCCCTCCATAACGGATTTCTCTTTAGTTCATTGGGAAGCATTTTTAAATCAGATAGCCTTTGCTGATTCATGAGCATTTCGGCTATTGACTGGGAAAAAGCCATAATCTCGTCGACGTTCGAGAAATACTCTTTCCTGTTATTTGGATCGGGCAAAGTCCATTTTATCTCTTTAGGTCTTCTTTCCCACTGACCCTTATGAACACTTTCGTGCTGAATAATATGATTGACAAATGGTAACTCCCTTATTCCTAGCATAGGTATTATCATCACAACATTGATCCTATTCATGCTATCGATATAGCCAAAAATAGGAATCCCGCCGTCTCTAGGAGGTGCTGTATTTTTTAAATGTTCAGGTAGACCATCTAAGAATTCATCATAGGTAACAAAGATAACATCATATGGCTCAGATATCTCATTTAGCTGTCTGGTAGTTAAAGGTCTAAAAATGCATGCTTCTCTTATAGAGTCGAGCATCTCCGAAAAATCACTGGGCATTATAGCCCTTTCGTTAATAAACTGAGAGAAATCTATAATTCTTTTCATATTATTTTATATATCTTAAATAACGTTTTTTATCCTAGCTATACTTTTTTAAATTTATCTCAAAATAAACAACATGGCCAGATACCCCTTATTACTGATACTATTCATTTCTATCTTCCAAAGTGCAACTTCTCAAAAGATAAAATTTGTAAACGAGAAATGGGAGGAGCTAGATCAAGATATACTACTAATGGAGTTCCGGAAGCAGTACGATCATATTAGAGACTCTTTCGGGTTAAGCAGACTTAAATTCAACAAGACGTGTGATTCTGTTGCAAAGGGTCATGCTATCTATATGGCTAAAACTGGTGATTATCAGCACGGTAAAGGAAGCCTTAATTTTGTAGGGAAAATAGAGGATATACTTGGCAGAAAATTAAGGGGGAGATTTTACGAAAATATATTCAAGGTACCGACAGTAACGTGGCCTAAAAAACTAAGAGATGACATCCCTCCAGGGTACATAGAAAAACAAATAGGTGATTTTGAAGCTTCCTTATTTTTGGGTAAAGATATATCTTATCACGATTTGGTAAAATCTCTGATAGATGGCTGGATGTATTCGCCAGGTCACAGGCAATGTTTATTGGATGAAAAGAGCTCGCAATTCTCTTTCGCTTGTAAGACCAGTTCTGATAACTGTTTTTATGCTTGTTTTAATGCTTTCTAGTTTAAAATTTCGGGCAATCCCATGGCTTAGACCCACCGAATAAACCTTTGAAACTAATTTTAATATTAATCGTAGGAAATTTAATTTTAGGGGGCTTGCTTTTCCCGAAAGTGGCAATAACTCTAAATTCATCATTTCCTGGGATTGTAATACTATCACCTCCGTCTCCTTCTTTCTCCGGCGGTTTAGCATTAGATGTATTAATCAAGACGTTCCCTGAAAATCCAACCTTTTGGTTCTTTTTTATTTCCTCTGTATTTTTACCATCCCATTCATCACCACTCGTTCCTGTAAGATCTATTCCTTTTGTTAAATTACCATATCCAGTAGTTACCTTCTTACCTTTGTTAGTTCCATCGCTGTTCATCTTAATTTTGGTGTCATCGTCAATTAATACACCCAATTTTTTTAACTCTGCCTTCACATAATCTAAAGTAGACTGAGCTCTTTTTTCGGCTAACTCCTTGAAAGAATAAATCTTGCCATCAGGTGATGTCTTATTGGGGAGTGTAGAGCAAGATGTTTCAATTTTTATATTATCCAAGAAGGCTTTTGGTTTTCCTGGAAGAGGCTTTGCCTGCTCAACCGCAGATTTTATTTGATCAAAAAAGTTTTCATTAAGGTATTTTTTAAACTCATCGCTAAGTGTCCAGTCGTTAATAACAAAAAATCCATCAGTTTTAGCTCCTTCTGGCATTTGAAACTCGAGTGATTTAGCATTTCCACCCTCTGCTCTTTCAGGATCCGTTTTAATTATTTTCTCAGCAACTGATTTATTTAAACACGTAACCTTCCCTCTCTTTTTACCAAATAAATTACCTCCGCCTTTACCTAGAGGTGAAAATCTTTCATCCCTTGAACTATTCATAAGACTAGCACTTTTTGGATATTTCCCATGAGTTAAAAATAGGATCGCAGCCACATACTTCTCAGGGAATTTTTTCTTGAATTCTTTTAAAGCCTCTACTGTGAGATCGTCGTCAGCATATTTATAAACTCTTTCTTCCGAATTTTTATACCCCTCAGTTTTTTCCCAGTCCATCAATTTCATTCCAGTTTCCCATCCCTCAGTTTCATTAAAATTACCTTCGTCTGAAAATTCCTGAATAGCCTTAAGACCGCCGTAAAATCCACTCTTATTACCCTCGCATTTTTTATTATCTGCATCAAATTCATAATAATACTCTTCCAGCTCTTCAAATATTGCTTCAGCCTCACGATAATATAGGTAATCCTCGAATTTCTCTAATACTAGTTTGTCCATAAAAAAATTAATTTGAATTATATATCCAAGATGATTATTAAAAATAAAACAATTTTCTATTTTTTCCCGCGATATCGTATCTTATATTTACACTGTAAATTAAAAATTTAAAATTATGAAAAAGATAATCTCCATCTTATTATTGACCTCTATTATCTCTTTTACCGGAATTTCTCAAATCACACAAGCGGAAAAAGATTCGATAGAAAAATACAACAATAAAGTTATTGCTGATGCTGTGAAAGAGCTTTTAACTGATGAGGAATTACGCCCTTATGAGGTAAGCGCCGATCATGGAAATTTTAGGGGAAAGATTATGGATATTATAAAGAATAACCAGGATAGCACCATTATTAAAATAACACAATTACCAAGATTCAGCGGAGTGTTATTCGTACAAGAAAATGGTAAAATGAAAGAGATATCTGGTATCCCTTCAATTGCTAAAGTCATAGATGATCTGCAAATTCAAATACCATCTTCTATATCGTCAAATCCAGATGAAGTTTGGAATGATTATTTCCTAGGGGATAGCACATGTATTGAAACATGGTACTTTAACAACAAGGATGGAAAAAAATGTAGGTTAGCGGTAACCTTCACTAACGGGCAAATTACCGTTTTAACTTTCAAGATTTAAAAGGACAACTTGATTCAATAAAAAAATGACTAGTATGGTACGCATTTAATAGTAAAACAACAAAAAAGGCCTAGTATACTAGGCCTTTAATATTGAGATGTAATTTTTTATTTATTTAATTCAGACATTGCAGATCTAAATATCTCCTGCATTTTCTTTGGGTCTATAGCAGACTTGTATTCGCCAAGTGACGATGCTATCGTTCCCACCTCGTTCGAATTCATTGCTAACCCTTTAAGAAATCCGTCAAATAATGGGGTATTTTTAATCATCTCCATAGCTTGTGGATTCTTTCTCAACATAAACAGTTCTTTTAAAATCATTTTAGCTTTTTCAGGCTGGAATTTGAAAGTGCTCTCTCCTACTTGATCAGCTGCTAATATGCTACCCAGTATACTATATGCCTTCTGTTTTGCTTCCATCGGATCTTTTGCGAGATCTGCCTCTTTAGTCTGATCTTCTACTGGCGGAATTTTCATGGTTTTTGCCATGATTTTTTGTTCGTCTTTTGCCATTGAGCTAGATCCAAAAATCACTTTAGATGCCTTGCTAACTTGGCCAGAAAGTTTAGAGATATTAATATCAGTGTCAGAAAGATCCATGTATAAAACATTATTCTTAGTATCCTCCTTGCCTATCTCGTTACCTATTCTAACCATCAAACCCTTTGTGATATCTTCCTCGTTCATATGGCCCTCGTTTAGGAAAGATTGAAAATCTAATATTTTTTGCACAATTTTTTTCTTTTTTTTATATATCTATTTACTTTTGATTTTTTTAGAAATCTATCTTTCCACCTGGCTTGGTTGGCTCCTGTACCTGATCTGTTGAGTCAGGAGACAAAAGTTTTTCAATTTCTTCAGAACTCATTAGAATGTTGTTTTTGAATATTTTTAGGTTCTTTAATGTATCGATAGGATAAAACCTTTTCATTATAGGTATTGCTATATTCAAAGCATACGTGCCTGAGTTTTTAATAGAAGCTGGGTTAAGTCCAGTTCTTTTTAATATATCAGCAAATTTCGTTACCGCCTCGTCTATCATCATCGGTGTGGTCTGGTATCTTACAGTTTTAGGATCTCTTCCTTTGGTTGTAAAATCCACCCACTCTTTTATCTGTTTCTCTGAAAATTTACCCTTTATAGGGTCGAAATAGTATTCTAGCATCTCTTGAAGTGCTGCATCCTTTCTACATGTTTTTGAAACATTACCCTTGGTAGCTCCTCCGAATTTCAAGCATGCTTTTCTGAAAATATTCTTATATGCAGGCATCCACGAGTTTTCATCTTTCAAATTGGAATTTGCCAATTTTAAAATATCTGGGATTAATTTAAGGGTAAAGGGATCTAACAAAACACGAGAAATTCCTTTTATAGCTTTTAAATTTGCTAAAGAGAATTCCTCGTTAATTGGTTGATATTCCTTGTATTTAAGTAGGTTGTTCAGGATTTTAGTATTTTAATTTTTATATAGGATATCCTGAGCTATCAAATTATCTTACTTGCTTTCCGAATGCTATTTCTTCTACACTCATTGGTGAAAGATTTCTTTCTTTAGCGACCCTAGCTATAGCTTTCTTCTTAGCATCAGGATAAGAATAACCAAGTTTTGCGAACGAGTTTGCAAATGAATTTACATCAGAGCGTACATCGAATTCCATTTTTCTTTTATCCATTCCCTTCATCTCTTTGGCCTTATAGAAATCCTCTGCATAGCCAGCGCCTCTTTCTGCAGCCTCTGGTGTGAAAGCTCCCTGTGCTATTGAAGCCACAGCCTCTGGAGTCATCATATCAAATTTGTTGAAAAACTTAATAAGCTTATCATAGATAGCTTGACCCTTCTGCTCTTCCTTGCCCATCATAATTCTAAACTTCTTTACAGCGTATAGGAAGCTTAGAATTTTCATACCAATTTGCTTTGAGAGTTCTTCAGCAGAAATCGGGGTTTTTGATAAACCCACAACTCCCATAGCTTCCCAAATTAACCTACTTTTATCTGCGGCAAGTAGATAAGCAACAGCTGCCTGTTCCTCGCTCATTAGATCCATTCCCCTGCTCAATGCAGCTTTTTCCCCGGATGTTAAGTTTTCAGTTTCCATAGCTTCAAATTCCGCTTCATACTCCTCATATAACCTTTGGATATAGAGTGATTCTGAGATTTCATCATCTAGATTAAAATCAAAACCTTCGAACGTTTTAAGATACTTCATTTTTATACGTTTTTATATTTAATAGATCCAATCATTAGGATCATAACCATTATGGTTTTTTTTATGTTTTTTCCTTCTTTCTGCAAATTCATCACTGTTTACACCCTCCTTCATTTTCTCCTCCCACTCCTTTACCCTTTGGTATCTTTCAGGCTTTATTTTCTTAGGCTTTCCAACCCCGAAGGTGTAAAGATATTCTGCAATTTTTCTCATGATTTAGTATATATCTTTTTTTCTGAAAGTGAAGCTAACCATGTTAATTTTGCTTTTATGTTATAAATATTTAAATAAATTGACTGCAATAAAACAGATAAACCTGGAAACATATAAGCTCTTTTTAACTTTCTAACCATTCCCTTATGAGAGGTTGGGGATATTTTTAAGAACCACGGCATCCACTCGATATCATCAGAGATGACTATTGGAACTTTGGCAGTTACAAAATCTGCAGTCACTATATTAAAAGACTCTGAGAATGAAACCTGCATCCCAATATCCATCTTAGATATAGCTTCAAGGAATCTATCGTGATCATACCAGCCATGCTCCACCAATTCATGCGGAGAAAACTCAAACAGTGCTTTAAGATTTTTTAAAACATTTGCACCCTGCTGTTCAAGTCTTGTTGAATTAACATGAAATCTTAATTTAAATCCGCTTTCCTCCGCAAATTCTATAGCAGCTAATGCCTGTTGGTAATTATTTTTCATGGGACGAATTGCACCAAAGCATCCTATGTCAATCCATTCTTTTTTTGTTTTCTTTGTTTTTTCGAATTTCGGTTTTTTGCTGTAGTAGATATTCGGAAGGAAAACAAAATGGCCATTATGAAATGCTGAATGCAATTGTTCAGTTAACTCGATGGTATTCGGAGCTATTTGTATCTTTGGATTTTTAAATGTTGAATAATCGCCTAGCCATAAAGTTGCAAGACCCTCGTTTGCTAGGAATGGAGCTTTAGAGTGTACTCTTACTATCCATCTTCTTTTCTTGTGTCTTTTAATTCTTAGGATCTCTTCAAACTTTACCGGGGAAATCCACAATGCTTCAATTACTACAATCTCTGGGTCGAAATCTGTAACTAATTTATCAACATAATTAGCATCAGGTACCGACACTAATCTAGAATTAAATCCTTCACCTTGTAGATATTTAACCACAAAGGATGCTGAATTATAAAGCCCAGAGGTTATCCCGTACATATCCTTCACCCTATCACAGGTGATGAAAAGAATTTTCTTAGTCATATAAAAACGGATTAAATAAAAAAAAGAAGCCTAATTATATATTAATTAGGCTTACAAGTAATTGAATCTTTTTAAAAGAAATTATTCTCAGTCTCTGAATTTATGAGGATATAACAAGCGAAGTTCGTGACCTTTGGGGATTAAGCTTTTTCTAATCCCAAATATTTTCTCCTCCGGACATGGGGATTTACCGTCCATTTTAAATCCATTATTACACGCCCATGTTTCTATAGATCTAGTGTAGCTCTGACCAACTTTAAATGGAAAATTTATTCCCGAATTATTTTCGACGGATTGGATTCTTCCGCCAAGGATGATTAATAGTATCTCCCTACCCTGTCTAGATGTTAAAACGATCTTTCGCTCTCCAGTGTAATTTTCATATAATTCTAAATTTTCCATTTTTAATTTTATATTCGTTTTAAATAGATTAGCCCAGCTTACCCTTAAGTTATTTTAAAATTCTAGATCAAACCCATTTTTAATCCCTTGCCTATTTTAGATAAATCTTTAATACCCAGTTCTTTTATCATTCTCTCTTTCTCTTCTGGTTTAGAGTCGAGTAGATATAGGAGAAGAGGATTTTGTGTAAGAGTTTGTTTGATCTCATCCTCATTTTTAAATCTATCTCTCTCAGAAAAGGTGGAAAAATAAGCTTGGCCGTCAAATACCTTCTCTGCGTTTTGCAAATATCTATCTAAATTAAAAACAGCACTAAAGGGGCTAATTGAGGATAACTTTATGAAATCCTTTTTCCTGTAGTTAGGGGTAAACCCTTTATAGATTTTAAAATCCAGACACTTTGTATCACTTAATTTACTCTCAATAAATTTAGGAAATACCCCTATAGGATCAGTCATTAAATCCCAGAAATTCTCCTTCCAATCTATTTTATTCAATATGTCCTGTGTGAAAATATCCTCAAAAACATCGTAGAGATTATTTGCTATGTGAATGAATCTACCACCAGTTTGGTAGCTAGCCCCAGGGGTAGATGCAATTCTAGCCAGGGGTAGGAATGTGATATATCCGGTAAATTCTGGATCCTCCTCTTTTACTTCCTCTGCATTATCAGAAACTTGGTCATCCTCAAATGCTTTATATGATTCAATTATATTTTTCATATCTAATTGTTTTACAATCCTGCTTTAAGTAGTTTGTCGTAGTAATCTGGTGTTTCTGCGAGATGGTCCATTGCTATTCTTTTTGCAACTTCTTTGTTTTTTGTGTGCTCCATCTCAACCTTAATCCCCTTCTCTATTTGCTTTTTCAAAATACTGTACATGCTCTTAACCTCAGAACTCTGTGTGTCTTTGGATGTGTGTTTTTTTGCTATATCTAAAAGCGTCATCCCTTATGACAAACCCTCGAATAGATCAGCAAAATTTTTTAAGTTTTTCATTCCTATATATATCAAAAAAAGTGCAGTCTTAGCTGCACTTTAATTGATTTCAAAAGTTGAGAATTACATGACTCCAAAAACACCAAATACTTGAGCTGCTGGGGTCAAGTTGTCAAATTGGTAAAGGGTTTCACCTTTTACACTGTGCTGACGAAGATCTATTTTTTTCTCCGCATGATTGTAGCTCATAGCATATCTGTCTCCGCTTTCTGTTCTAAACCAGAGAACGTTTCCAAATCCATCTTTAGTTTCCATAACTGAAACCTCTCCGATAGATTTCCAGATAACAGCACCCAAGAGGGTTAAAGCTACTTCCTGTACCTCTTTAGCGTGATGGTCCGCACGTTTTAGAACATTCGAGAAATACTCTTTCAGAATGTCCATTGATTCAATTGTTACTGACATATTATTTTGGTTTTGTACAAAATTAATAAAAATAAACGGGGTTTAAAAACGGATTATTGTATTATATGCAGATTCTGTTAAAAAGTTTTTAGCATAAAAAAGTCCCTGGTTTATATCAGGGACTTTATCGGTTAAATAATACCAGATTTACTTTGCCGCAGGTTTAGCTTTGATGAACTCTAAAAGACTTTTAACTAAGTCAATAGAGAACATGCCATTAGCTACAAGGCCAACCCCAATCCCATTTAGAACTGTCCAAAGAACAGTGGTTTCGGCAAAAAGACCAACACCTTTAATAGACCCAATAAATGCAAGAGCGATGGAGATTACCCAAGAAAGAAGCTGTGATTTCCAGCCGCTCAAATTTAGGGCGTTTGTGTTTACCCATCCGGTAATCACTACTACCAAACCCGCTAGGGCTGCAAGTGACCCGAAGTAAGAACTTAAATCAATCATGTTAATTTGGTTTTTTTTAAGGATTTAATTATCCTTGTATTGTATATATTAATGATATGAATGTTTCCATTCTAGTTAAGTCAATTCTTTATTTTCTATTAGACTTGTAAAAATTTAATTTCAAAAAAATTATTTTTTTCACGAAATAAATTTATATTTTTAGGCTAATGTTAAAAAATACACCATGGAATTAACGGAAAAACAAAAAGAGTCCTTTAATATCTATATAGAATGCGCAAGAAAGAGAAAAGATTGCTTAGATAAGGAGGAGAAATCTGATTTAGAGAACATGATAACGAGAGCTAAACACGAGTTGTTAAATTCTCTTCCATTCCGTGATTTTTTAGAACTTATGAAATCCTCTTCCTTTTTAATCCTCTAGAAGATTTACAAATTTTATCAGCGCAGTATGTAGCAGCTATTCCGTATGGCTTACATCTAGCTTTATATCCATAGGATTCAACAAGACCAAGTGCAGATCTCAAAACAGTATTAGATTCCCATTTAGGATCTGGGTTTAAATCAAGATCTATATATGTTGTGTTTATTCCGAAGGAACTTAATCCCTGGGCAACCCTAAGTGAAAATTCAACCTCTTCCCAAAGTTTTATAAACCTATCTTTTATTTTAGGAACTGCTTTTTTCGAATAGAGCACGTGCCCTCCTCCTTTAGGATTGTGCATAACTATCACGCATGCATAGTGCGTTAATTCTTGAAAGCTCTGGCTATCACAACCTACGAAAATGGAGCTTCCTGGATGGTCATTCATCCACCCTTTTATATAAGGAACTATATCCACCTGTTTTTTATCTAACAACGTTTTAAAATCAATATTCATAAAATTTATTTAATCCTTATACGAGAAATCTAATTTAATTTTCTAAGCGTTGCAAAATGTGTTGGACATTCTGCTATAATATCTCTTGATTTTTTCCATTGCTCAATATTGCCTAATCTTTTATCCTGAACTCCCCAGATATAGTCAAATCTAGTGTCCGAATCATACCAGGTCTTCAGCATATCACCATACCCTTGTGATCTCCATTTTGGAAGTATGGATAGTGCTATTCCTTGCAGCCCTTTATCACTTACAGGTTCGTCCAGATAAATTTCTGTGTTTTCATTTTTAAAATCATTTAACCTGTTATGAATGATATCATCAATAAATATGTTTACGGATCTGGGATTTAGAATATAACACCCTATCACCTCACCACCGCTTGTTAGCTTTAATGAAATCTCATTTAGCATTCTTGGTCTGAGCTTTTTTTCTATCTCCTCCTTGGTGTCGATATGACCAAATGCTTCGTAAAGAATATTAACTATCTGTGGGATGTCTCTTTCTTCAATTAAAGAAATATCGGGTCTAAAAAAAGATTCAGTTAAATGCAGGTGCTCCATTAGAGATTGTGTTTTCCTATATATTATAGTCTATAAAAACACGTATTAACACGTAGGAGTTTAGGATAATCCAAGGTCAGCTTTGGATTTAAACGTGTGCCCTCGAAAGGATTCGAACCCTTATCTCTTGATCCGTAGTCAAGTGTTCTAATCCATTGAACTACGAGAGCTATTGTTGCACGGACACATAAATTCAAACTGGGAATTATAGTTTTGTAGACTGGGGGATGCCAGTTTTACTATGCCCGTATTTTGCATAGTAAACTAATCATTAAGTTAGAAAACCATAGTTAATGCATAGTTTACTAATCATTAATAAAGATTATTTAGTGGGATAGGTCTGATCTGTAATTTTCAGGATTGAGTCCAAAATAGCATCATCTGACTCAGACTCCTGAATCGGGGATACCTTTGGAAGTGACGCTGAATCTAAAAGTAAATCCCCTGCTGAGCCCTCTGTTGGAGGTATCCCTGACATTCTCTGCTTCCTTATCAAATCAGAGATGGTTATCAGATCGTGGACATACCTCTTGTTTAGATTGACAAGTTCCGAGCAGTTGGCAGAATCTGATTTAATCCATGCTGTCGTAACACACGTTATCGACCCAAAGACAAGACAGATTAGGAGGACTATAACCCTCTGGTCTCTATTAAATTGTTTAAGAATATCAGATATCCATTTCATGGGATTTAAATCTACATTGTTTTTCTAACCCTGGTGTAGTACTGAATCATTTTAGGATCCATTTTTAGATTAGACAGGATAGCATCAAGTTCCCACTGCTCCAGATCTTCAGTAGCCAGATATGCCTCTAGAAGATCTGGGTCAGCGTCTATAGACTTTGAAATGTATGAGATGTCATTATGATTGCCAGTTCGGTTCTTTGACATAACCGGCTTAGCATTAGTGAAAGCAGATTGGTAATCATCAACCACCAGGAAAGCATTACTGGTGTGAACGACCCGATCTAAAAAAGGTTTACTTGATTTGGGTTTTAGACCATGCCAAAAATTCCAGTAAAAAGAGTCGTCAGGAAATCCTATCCACTCCTCCACCTTGTAGGCCAAATTCTCAGCATCAGGAATAAATCCATGCTCCTCATCTGTTGACCCTATCTCCTCCATTAGAGCGGAGGCGAATTGTGGAAATGTTGGATATGCACCTATGTAAATAACACCATAGTTGAAAACAAACCCCTGTAGGTCTGTGTTAGACTTAGCTTCATTCACCCAGTCGGTATAGATCTTAATTGACATGTTATTATTTAACCCCGTATTTGTCTTGCTCAGAATGTGCGTGACCCTCTTTTTTCCACCAGGCAGCATCTTTTACAGAGCAACCAGCAAGTGCTGCTATTCCAAGGCCAAGAGCTAGGAAAGGAGCTCCAGCCATCATAGCTGGAACGACACCAACCATTGCAGCAACACTGCCATATTTTATAACCTTATCCAGAATACTTCTAACCCTAACCTCTTTCTGAGACATCATAGACTCGTCTATTGTGGTATCCTCAACTGTGGTGATCAACTCAGCCACTGCTTCTTTACCCTCTGTGTTGTAGAAGTTGACTAGTTCCTCAAGCTCCTGCGCGGTTAACTCTGATGCCAAAACTTTAGCAACATCATAACTTGATGCAATCATATTCATTTCCGATTCTGCTTCGTTCATGTGGTCTTCAAAAAGTTTAATGTGTCTCATCCTTTTATCTTTAGTTTAATTTAAATATATATCTCGGGGTTATTAAAATAATTTCTTCCTATAAAAAATCAGTAATTGTATGAGAAAATGTTTTTTTGGATGGGGTAATATCAAATGGTTTATAAAGGAGATATTGAACATCTATAGCTCAAAGCCATCTTATTTCTCAAAGAAAAGAATAGAGTCGGGGATAGCTTTTCTTATTGCTCAGTGGGGTATGATTCATTTCCTTGCAGGTCATTATGATAAAATAAGCATGGGGGAAATGCTACTATGGGCATCAGCCGAGTTTGCAGTTTCTGGTTATATTATTAATAAAATACAGTCTGAGAAAAAAGACATTAGCAATCAAACCCCGCAGGATCCATCTACACCTGAGGTTTAGTAAATCCTACTATCAAAAAATATTATGATAAACTTAGAAAAATATATGGTATTTGAATCACAGATTGACGGTTCGTTATATCAGATGGCTAAAAAACTCCTTTCACACACTGCGGTATGGAGAAGAACCAAAGATTGGCTATCTAATAATAAATCCACTGTAGAAATAAAATACGATCCAGAGTTACCAGTGGAGGCTCAATTTGACGAGTCTGACTCAACTAAGGAAAATCTAGTGATAATTTGCAGTTTTTCCCCGCAAAAAATAGAAAGACACGAGGGATCAGTAGCTCATGAATTAGTTCATGCTATTCAGTTTTTAGAGGGAAATTTAGACCTTTTTATAACAGATGCAACTAGAGAATTCTCATCGCTGTCTGACGATATAAATTGGCAAAAATTTATGATGGCTATCTATCTCACTGATCCTATTGAAATAGAGGCGTGGAATGCTGAGATGAAATATGAGCATCCACCTATAATAAGGGAGATGATCCCTTTTATGGATAGAACAAGTGCAGAACAATTGATTCAGGATATAAAATCTATAAAGCCAAACCCTAATGAATGGGATCTTGAAAGCATGGAGGATTTTCCAGAATTGTGGGGTGATGTGTATCAAAATTACGGAGGAAATAACTCAGAAATGAAAATGCTAGGGAAGATGTCCTTAGATGAGTTTATCCTGTACTGGGATCATAAATTCAAATCATATAGAAGGGACCTTCACAGAGGAACACAGTAGTGTTTCCTAATCAAATAAACACAATTATTATTTAAGAATTATTTCTTTTCACAGGTATCCATAACACATGTGCAAGGATCTACAATATAATCAACTGCTGTGTCGTAACACTTATCTGGATTTTTTGGGCATGGTATCTGATTCTCCGGACAGCTAACTTCGCAATTTTTAGGCTCGCACGTTGAAGACCCCCCACATGAGATCAAGAAGATTGAATATAATATAATTAGGTATTTCATGACCGATTTAATGTTGTTTACATGCTCCAAGCTGGATTGGCAACTATGAGTTTACCGTTCTCTATTCTTGGGATTGGCTTGGTTGACGAGTAGTCATCATACTGGATTTGATCAGGGTAAAATTTCTGACCATCATACATGATATAATTATCTTCGTCCCTTCCCCTGTGGCTATATCCTTGTGATTTCAACGAGTCTTTAGCTGCGTCCTCAACTGAGGGTTCACCAAAAATGGATGTCCAAAAACTCTCATTGATAGATTTATTTTCGTTAATTCCCTTACCATCACTTAAAATAAATTTAAGTAGATCTTTATTTAGAAGAAATCTTTTTCCCATATACTCAGCTGGGCCAAGTGGCTGCTTATCCATAACAGACTTAACAAATATAGAGTACATGTTTTTATCAGTATTCTGCTCTTTTGTGCTCGCCTTATAGGTGTCTACAACTTGAAGGCATCTTTTGGGGTCTTTTTTGCAGACAGCTAGAACCTTATTATATGCATCCTTTGGCTGGGATGGCAAAGCTATGGCTTCGTTTAACTGCTCAAATTCAATCAAATTTTTCATCAAAATTTTTTTATTTTATATATCCTATTGGATATTTCTTTACACTTTTAAGGGTGTTTATTTGACATTTTTAGATAATACCTTTTCTTTGTTTTTATATATCAGCCCCTTGTGGGCTAAGCCTCTCTTAAATGTACTTTTTGATATTGTTGTATTTTAGCAAAGCATTAATTTTATCCTGGTCCCCGCTCTTTAGAAGATCTATAGCCCCTTGAATCATTTCAGGATGTTTCTCAGCATAAGCCACAGCAAGCTCAGGATCATTCTCTATAGATCTTGCCAGCCAGGATAAGTTTGTCTCCCAATTACCATTACGATGCATAGTCATCTCCCTTCTGGAGTTTATAAACCAACGATCCAGAGTGTCAACCGCTGAGTAAGGGTTATCAGAAGATAAAGAGTTATACTTCTCCTTCGACATGTCCTTTAATTTGAGTCCACACCAGAGGCTAGGAACCAAGCTTTCCAAATGGCCGATATCAGACATATAGCTTTGGATTCGTTCCATTAGATCATCCACAGTGAGTAAGCGGCCATCCTCCTCGTTATACATCATACCAACCATACTTTCAAACACACCATCTAGAAAATCTGGGAGAGTGTAATAGGCTCCAATATGAATATAATCCAGGCTCAGAATAAATCCCTGTAGTGTTTTTGGGAAATCGTCGTTAGTCTCCTCGTTCACAAAGGTGTCGTAGTTTAAAATTGCCATTAAATGTATTTTTTTATTTCTTTCCACTTTTTGAGTGCCTCGATAGATTCCTTACTAGGCATTGCGCCTCTTGATTTTACAATTTTAACTGCCTTTTCGTAGGTTAGAGGTCTCATGCTAGGATAGTCCTCGATAACTGTGGGATCACTCTCGATCTCATCTGCCATCACCTCCTCTGGTGTTTTTGCCATATCTACCAGTTCCTTATATGACCGACCTATAATCTGCTCCATGGTCTTCTGGCTAAACGGGGTTTGCCCTGATCTGTCCAGCCTGCTGGCTTTGACAGCAGGTTTGCTCTCCGGCCAGTTAACAGGTGGTTTATCTGGGTTCTCCCAGAACTCCCACTTGTTGTCAACCACATAAACAGGGAATCCATTGGCTATCTTTTTATTAAAATCCTCCTCCTTCACCCAAACGATGGGGTCGAGGTACTTGCCATGCACTGTGCTGAGCTTGAACTCACGGTACTCTGGAAAGCTCGTGTAAGCAGCAACTTTGTGTTTATCGTTATCAAACGATTCGTATATCTGAAGATGTCTCATTAAATGTAGTTCTTGATTTTGTCCCACTTAGCTAGACTCTTGGCTGTGAGTCTATATTTCTCTCTGCGCTCCTCCGGAATGCTAGTGTTGCTTAGCACCTTATTAAACACAAGAGGTCTGTTTTCAGAGTGGCTCTTAATATATGATGTTGGGTATGTTCCCATCTCCCAGTCCATGATCTCCTCCGGAGTTTTAGCTTGGTCTATGAGATCCTGGTAGGAGCACTTGAGATCTTGCTCCATATAAGAAGGGGATTGGCCTTCCATGCCCATACTATTGATGCCATTATCGATTAGCGTGGCAAAGATATGCGGTGCGGGAATACTCTGGTCTGGATCCCGCCAAAAAAACCATTTTTTGAAGCCAGGTGGTGAATTCACAAGGTAGATCGTTGCGCCCTTAGCCATTTTATCCTTCCAAAACTCCTTTAACTCCTTGTTTAGCTCCACTCTGTTTCTGAAAAAAGGCAGCTCACTCTTTAAAAGCTCAAACCACTCATTGGGATCTGTGTAGGCCGCCACCCGATACTGGGGTGTCTTAAAATTCTCATATATTTGAACGTGCTTCATTAAATGAGACCTTTGATTTTATGGTACTTGACAAGAGCCTGAAGCTCCTTGTATTTGGAGTCGATAGAGCCTAGGATGTCATCGACATCAAAGTATGCTTCACCTGCTTCCACTCGTTCTAAATACTTCTCCAGATGTGAGTGGTCGTTTGCTATAGACAGGCCTATATAGCCGGGCTCACTCTCCATGCCATTGCTCCGCTTCTTCATAAGGGACTTGGCGTCAGTAAAAGCCAAATCAAGAGCTCTGGCGCCCTCATAAGGATCGCCACTGCAATAGAAGTCGAGCAGAATATTAGGGGCACACTTAGTGGTTAATCCCCACCAGAAGTTGGACGAGTCTATCATACTAATGGCCATATCAGAATCTTCACCTATATCTGACATAGACTTCTGTAAGGCATCATGCAGAGCCGCTACATCGCCAAAGAATTGATCATCCACGTCATAGCCTGAAAAGTCCTCGTACACCTTAGCAGCAAAGTCATGAAAGGTGTAAAAGGCGCCATAGTACCAGCGGCTATTAATATACATGATGAACCCAATAGGGGTAGCTGTGGAAGGGATGGGCTTGGCCTTTTTGGCCTCATTGAGTGAAAAGGTAGCAATGTGTCTCATAGTCTTATATATCCCAATAAAAAAACCCAAGTTCAAGACTTGGGTTCTTTGCATCCACAAGGAAGCTGTTATTAAAATAGGTTAGCTATAGCTTTACCTACTGCAGCAATTGTCTTAGTTGCATTTTGAGCTGCTCCTGCTGCTGCTCCACCAACCATCTTAGCGATGCCTTGGTTGCTAGCAATTTTAGCGGCTGCGCTAGTTGACATGTGCAACAGATTAGCTAGAGACTGCTTAGCACCTGGAGTAGCATAAGCTACTGGGTTTTTCTTGGCCTGAGCAAGCAACTTCTCTAGAGTTGAGATGTAAACCTGCTGAGGTGTTTTCATAGCTGGAGCTTTAGCTAGTGCAGCGAAAGCCTCTTTTGAATCTTTTGCTGTTCCTTTCTTCAGGGCATCTTCTACAGATTTAACACCTGCATCAACAGATTT
>Ga0114966_10000403_pt1 | contig 42402 bp, 33 predicted proteins | sample M_130207_XF_Meta_FD_87029 | JGI IMG/M metagenome (GOLD analysis project Ga0114966, IMG submission 87029) | Freshwater microbial communities from Lake Montjoie, Canada to study carbon cycling - M_130207_XF_MetaG | ecosystem: Environmental > Aquatic > Freshwater > Lake | place: Lake Montjoie... | reverse complement strand
GTAGTGTCCGGCTTCAGCCGGACCGGCGTGGCATCCACGCCACCGCATCCAACACTGCCGTCATCGTGTACGCCGGACATCCCGAATACGGGTAGTCCTGCGGTGACGTCACCAACCTGGCCCGCACCGGATTCTCGAGGATGTAGCGGGCGACGCTCACAGTGGCTTCGTCGTCGCGCAACACATGCTCGAAGCCGTAGCGCTGCCACAGTCGGCGCCCGTCGCGTTGCGCCACCACGTAGCCGCTGCCCTGTTTCGCGCGCGTCATGAAGCGACGCGCATCGGCGTCGACCGACATGCCTTCAATCAGCAGGTGCGCATGGTCCGGCATGAACGTGTACGCCAGAAGGGCGAACTGCTCATTCGCTGCAACCCGCAGGATCTGCGACAGAGCAACGGCGACGATGGCCGCATCAGCGAAGTGCGGGCGCCGCTCGAAGGTGCAGAAGGTCAGGAAGTAGCGGTGAAATCCCTGGTAGGAGAAGCCGCGGAGTCGGTGAGGGTGACCGGTGCGCATGCCTCGATGAGGGCAAGCGCGATGCCGGCTGCGGTCCGGCTAAAGCCGGACACTACGGAAGTCAGGATCACACTGCATCAGGACAGGTCCGGCTAAAGCCGGACACTACTGCTGTCACAACGCCTCGTCGCAACGTCACGCGTGTCTCGCGTGTCTCGCGTGTCTCGCGTAGTGTCCGGCTTTAGCCGGACCCGTAGATAACTACGACTTGGATCTGAGCGCCAGGTCGATGCGGGCGAGTTCGAGGAGCAGCGTCTCGAGCGTCCGCTCGTAGTCGTCGAGCGGCATCGTGTGCTTGCGCGCGCGCAGTTCTTCGAGCTGCGTGTTGAGTTCGGCACGCCGGCGCAGCATCGCCGTTCGCTCGGGATTGCCGGTGTCCACGATCGGCGGGTCGGCCCGCAGGTAGGTGAGGCGGGCCAGCAGGCCGTCCGCCCCCTCGTCGTCGACCAGGCGGCCGACGCCGTCGCCGTTGTCGTCGAGCACCGCATGCTCGGTCGCCAGTTGCGCGTGCTGCTCGAAATACTCGCGGACGCGCGAGCTGATGAACGCGAACGCCTCGAACACCGACACGCGACCGTTCTTGTCGAGGTCGGCACCGTTGTCCCGATAAGCCTCGAGCAGGAACTGCGGAAAGACGGTCTCAAACGTCTGCGCGGCCGAGTCGTTGGCGGTGATCACCACGTGATTGCGTGCCGACAGCTCCTGCAGGAACGGCGCGCTGCCACTCGCGCCGTTGATGAAGACCAGCCGCCCTGGCATCGCCTTCAGCAACTCGCCCCACTCCGACGCACTGAGGTCGGGTCCGACGAGGTTGAACTTCGCGTCGCCGGCATCGTTGCCGCTGCCGTGCCCCACCAGCACCACCAGCACCACATCGTCCTTGGTGGCGCGCGTGCGCAGGTCGGCGATGGCCGCACGGACGTTCTCGCGCGTCGCCTTCTGCGCGCCGGCAAAGTCCTCCTCGGCCAGCACCAGCACGTTGGCCTCGGCATAGCCAAGCGGCCCCTGCAGCACCTGGACGAACGACGAGCGCCACTCGTCGTACTTCTCGGCATACTGCGGCCCGCCAGACGCGCCGGTCACCACCAGCGCGTAGCGCTCGCCGGCGCGCGCCACCCCGCTGGCCGCCAGGAGCAAACAGCCCTGAAGGACGGCGAACGCGAGGAAGCGGCGCGGCGTGATCACGGTAGGCATTATCCCAGAGGCGCGAGGGTCCGGCTAAAGCCGGACACTACGACGGAGACGCTCAAGGTCCGGCTGAAGCCGGACACGACACGACAGACGATGGAAGCGCTCATCGAAGCCCCCACAGGCGGCGCAGCACCCACTCTGCCGCCAGCAGCAGCAGCACCAGCATGAACGCCCACGGCTGGTGCCAGAGGTCGCGACGCTCGGGCTCCAGCGTCTGCGGCACCGCCGCCGAGAGTGCCGAGAGCACGCGGCCAATGTCCGACGCCTGTACGTATTGCCCACCCGACTGCCGCGCCAGCCGGCGCAGGAACCCTTCGTTGAGCCGCGGGTCCGCATACTCAGGATCAGCGCCGCCGACATATAGCCAGCGGTCGGCCACACCGAGCAGCGTGGCGCCACGGCGCGCCTCGGCGCGAATGCGGTAGAGGCCCGGCGTCTCGGCCACCAGCGTCGTCGCGTGCCGTCCGGCACCGGACGGCCGCAGCACCAGCGGCTCGGGCTCACCCCCAGGCGAGGTGAGCGTCGCCTCAACAGTGGCGTCGGAGACGACGTTGAACGCCGCATCGCGTGCGTCGAGCTGCACCGGGATCGTGTCGCCCAGCGCTGGCGCGTCAGGCACCATCAGCGTCACCGGGTCCGGCGCATCGCTCGCCAGCCAGCGCGTCGCCTGACGCCAGAAGTGCTCGTAGCTCAGGTCGTCGGACGGACGCATCATCCGCCAGCGCCACGACGCTTCGCCCGAGAAGACCATCGACCGGCCGCGCCCGAAACGTTGAATCGCAATCAACGGTACCGCAGCGCCGTTGTCCGACTTCGACACGGCCAGCACCGTGGCGCCAGGACGTGGACCACCGACCGGCGAGACCGAGGCCAGCGGCGGCAGCGCCGCCCACTGCGCGCGCGACGCCTCCGGGGTGGCGCCGATGCGCATGATCGGATGCGCGGCCCCCTCGTCGGTCACCGTCACCGCGTTCCGCACCACGGCAGCCGCGCTCTCGCCCTGCCGCGACGTCGCACCACCGCGACGGTCGTTCAGTTCCACCGGCAGCGCTTCCTCGAGCGGCGTGCCGGCCAGCCCGCGCTGCAGGAACGTGCGCGACCCGAGCAGCAGCAGCCCGCCGCCGCGCGTGCCGACGAACTCGGTGAGCAGATCCATCTGCGCCCGCCCGAAGAACTCGCCTTCGAGATTGCCGATGATCACGGTGTCGTAGGCGAACAGCGCCTCGCGGGTCGTCGGGAAACCGGTGACGAGGCCAGCGCCACGGCCACTGCCAGCCTGAATGAGGAAGGTGTCGCGGCCGCTGTCGTCCTTGCCCTTGCGGACGATCGAGTCGATCTCGAAGCTGGGGTCCTGCGAGAGCGCACGCACGAGGAAGCTGTGCTCGTAGCCGGGCGCTCCGCCCAGCACCAGCAGCCGGCGCTTGCGCGCGGCCGGACTCAGCAGGAGGCTGCGCGTGTTGTTCTCGGCAATCGACTCGCGCGGATCGACCGCCACCTCCGCCGCGTAGACGGTGGCGTTGAGCGGGTCGGGGGTCACCGAGAAGGTCTCGTCGCCAGGCGTGCCGTCCGCGGCCGACGCGATGCGCCTCGACTCGACCAGTTGCCCATTCGCCAGCAACCGCAAGGCGTACGGGTCGCGACCCAGCCCGCGCGACACGGTGGTGACATGCAGGTCGACGAGCGACCGGTCGAGACGCGGGTCACCCGCGGTGATACCGACCACTTCACGGTCGGGCACGCCTTCGACCGACCCGATGCCGACCGCGAACACCGGTGCGCCGGCGCGCAGGGCGGCATCACGACTGCCCTGCCCGGTGTCACCACCATCCGACAGCACGATGATGCCGGCGACGCGGCGGCCGCGATACCGCTCGCGAATCGTCGAGACGGCAGTGGCGAGTTCCGTGCGGCGCGCATCGGCCGTGAGATTTGCGGCGGACGACTCGGCGACGCGTTCACCGACCGCGAACAGCTCCGGACGTCCAATTCGCGACAACGCCGGCAGCACGCTCGACGTCAGCAGCGTCTGCGCCGTGGCGATGCGCGGCTTGCCGTCGGCATCGGCCACACGCATGCTGCGCGACGTGTCGACCAGCACCGGCACGACGATGTCGCCAGCGTTGACCGGCGGCAGGAGCAGCACAGGCCGGCAGACGAACAGCAGCACGGCCACGAGCGCGAGGGCACGCAGCGCGACGAGCACGCCATGCTGCACCCGCGTGAGCGGCACGAACGGGCGCCGGTACGAGAGGATGGCGACCCCGATGAGCCCAGCGGCAACGAGCGCGAGGAGCCACCAGGGGAGCGGCGACGCGAAGTGGATCAGGGTCGTTTCCTCGTGGCGAGCGCCTTGAAGTAGCTGTCCACCTGCTCCTGATAGCCGGCTGGCGCGCGTTCATCGCCGCCGGACGCCAGACGGTCCTTCGAACCCTTCGCCTGCAGCTTCTTCGCCAGCGACGACTCCACATCATCGAGCGCCAGCGTCACCTGGCGCGTCAGCTCCTGCCACTTTGCGAAGTCCTGCTTGAAGCCTTCGCTGCCGGGCGCCGACATCACCATGCCCTGCCCTGCGAACGTCGACCCTGGGCCGCCGGTGTTGCGCGAGTTCGTGTCCTTCTGCGTCTCGGTCAGCAACTCGCGTAGCTCGCGCATCTGCTTACTGATCTGGGTGCGCAGCTCGTCGATCGACGCCGGCTCTCCCGTGCCGCCGCCCTGCCCCTGACCCGGACGTCCGTTCTGCGATGCCTGCCCCTGCGCCGACGGCGACGACTGCGGCGAGCCGCGCTCGCCCGAGGCCTGACGGTCGAGTTCCTCGAGCTGCTTCGTGAGGTCGTCCATCCGGTTGCGCATCTCGCGCGCCCGCGCCACCTGCTCGTTCATCCGCCGCGCATCGTCGTCCTGCGGCTGGTCGACCAGGTTCAGGCGATCGGCAAGCCGGTCGAGCGCACGCGCCAGTTCCTGCTGCGCTCCCGCCTGGTTCGGTGCGCCCTGCCGCGCAGTCGGCGTACCCTGCGGCGTGCCGTTCGAGGGCTGCCCTTCGGTGGCCGACGACCCGGAACTCGACTGTCCCGCCGCGCGACGCATCGACTCGGCCGACTGCTGCATGCGTTCCGACAGGCGCTGCTGTTCGACGTCACGTGCGGCATCAGTTGCCGCCTGCTGCAGGTTCTCGGCGGACTGCGGACGGCCGGGGGCACCCTGCGCGCCAGGCGTGCCCTGCCCCTGCTGACGCAGCCCCTGCTGCACGCGCTGCAGCCGATCGGCCAGACGGTCCTGCTCGCCCGCCAGGCGGCGCAGCGCGTCGGTGCTCGCCTGCCCGTTGCGCGCACGGCTCGACTCCGAGGCAATCTGCCGCTGCGCATCCGCCAGTTGTCGCGCCTCGAGCTGCAGATCGCCCAGGGCCCGGCGACGGCCTTCGGCGGTGCTGCCCTGGAGCTGACGTTCGAGTTCGCGCAGTTGATCGAGCGCACGCGATCCGCGCGCACTGGCCTGCCCCGCATCCTGCCGCCGGAGATCGTTCGCGGCGCTGCGCATCTCCTCGGAGATGCCGCGCATCTGCTCCGACGTTTCGCCCTCGGCCCCCTGCGAGCCGGCGCGCGCATTCTGGCTGCTGCCGGGGCGGCGCTGACCGCTCTGCCCCGCCTGCCCCTGCTGGCCGGCCGACTGCCCGGGCTGGCCGCTCGGCTGCCCCGACGGACTCTTCTGCCCCTGCTTCCCAGGTTCGCCGTTCTGTCCGGCCTGCTGCTGGCCCGCCTGCTGTTGCAGCTGCTTGGCCACCTGCTCGGCGCGGTCGCGCAGGTCGTTCTGCTCGCGAGTCAGGCTGTCGAGTTCGCGCGTGCGCTCCTCCGTCGACAACTGGTTCTGGCTGCGCGCGAACGCCTGCTGCTTGCGCACGAGTTCGTCCTGACGCTGCGCCAGTTCCTTGATGCGGTCGACCGCGGGAGCATTTGTGTCTTCCGTCTGCTCGGCGCTGGTCTTGTTCTCGTAGTTCGTCTGCTGGTTCTTCGCCAGCTCCTTGTCGAACAGGCTCGAGAGGTCTTCGGTGGAGCGGTTCTGCGCCTGGCCGGCGCCGGCCTGCTGCCGCTGGATCTGGCGCTTGCGTACGTCGGCCTGTGCCTTGAGCAGCGCATTCAGCGCCTCCATCTCGTGCGGCATCGCATCCGACGTCTTCAACGCATTGAGCGAGTCGACCGCCTGGCCCATCGCCTTCGACGCCGTCGTCATGGCGTCTTCCTCGGCCGTGGCCTGACCTACACCCGGCGCATTCGGTTGGGGCGCTGGCGGCGGGCCAGTTCCGGGACGCGTGCCGGGCCGATTGCGTCGCGGATCGCGCATGGTCGTGGAGCGGAACCCGCTCGACGTCTGCTCGACGCGCACCTTCAGCTCGGCTTCCGACTTCGACACCGACCGGATGTCCTGCTCCGACTTCGCTCCCTGCGCGTCGCGCGAGCGGCGATCGAGCTTCCAGGTGGCGACGACGATCTCCTTCTGCGCCGCCACCAGATCATCGAGCTGCGGGTTGCCGCTGCCGCCGCCCTGCGCCGCCTGTGTCTCGACCAGGCTGAACTCCTCCTCGAACGGCTTCACTTCGAGAAAGAAGATGTCGCTGCGCGACTCGCTGGCGCGCTTGCCGCGCGGCAGATCGCGCGCCCGCACGTAGTAGCTGATGAAGTCGCCCGGCGCGACGTCGATGTCCTCGAGGTACATCACGTGCCGGCCGCTCACCGACGTCGACCGCGGCGGGATGCCGAGCGGGACCACCGTCTCGATGCCGCCGCGCACGGCGTAGACCAGATCGAGCGCGGCCACACCGAAGTCGTCCTGTGCTTCGGCGGCAATCTCCACTTCCTCGAGCCGCGTCACGCGGCGATCGCTGGCGGGACGGACCACGTGCACGTCCGGCGGACGATCGTCGAGGATGCGGATGAAGTACTCGGTGTCGCCGTCGCTCTTCATGCCGTCGGCATCGGCCAGCGCCACGCGGTACGAGCCGTTTTCGGCAATCTGCAGCGACGCCGTCATCACGGTGGACGACTCGGCGCTGAGCGCCACGGCCTGCTCGGGCCCGAGCACCAGACGTCCGGTTGCCACCGGCGCGTCGGTGTGGATCGTCACCTTTACGCGCGTCCCCTCGGGGCCGTAGATGTCGCCGCCGTCTTCCTCGACGCGTGCCGCGAGCCCAAGCGCCGGCGGATAGTCGTACTCGACGTCGATGCGCGCCACGCGGGGCGGACGCACCACCACGACGTCGAACACCGGCGAGGCGGCGCCGCCGGCAAGCACTTTGTATTGGAACGAGCTGGTGAGCGCCGTCAGCGCAAGGCGGAAGTGCCCGGAGCCGTCGGTCTCCATGTCGACCGGTTGCCAGTCGGTGGAGCCGGCGGCGGCGCGCAGGAACTGCGCCACAATCGGGGCGGTGTTGCCGACGAGCCGCGCCTCGACGGTCAGGCCTGAACCGGCCTGCACCCGCGTGTTGCCTGGCGTCACGTCGAGCGTGATGCGCGAGGGGAACAGGGTCAGTGCGACCGCATCGAGCGCCTGCCGTGCCGCCTGCCGCGAGACGAACAGCATGCCGAGGAGGATGGCGCAGGCGGCGGCCGCACGCAGCGCCCGGCGGCGAATCGCCGCAGCCGGCACAATCGTCGCAACGTCGACGTCGGCCGCGGCGCGCGCGGCATCGCGCACCATCGCGGCCGCTAGCCCCGGACGTTGATCGGCGTCGCGGGTGCTCGCCACATCCACGGCGCTGACGAGCCGCTCATCGAGCGCCGGCGCGCGCTCCTCGATGTAGCGTGCCACGCTCCGGTCGGACGGCACATAACGAGCCGGCCAGGCGGCCCACACCAGCGCGGCCAGGCCGGCCACGGTGGCCACGGCGCCGACCACCGCCAGCGCCAGCGGCGCGCGTGACATCCAGAACGACAGCGCGAACGCGAACCCGACGACGACCGTGCCGGCCAGGGCACCACGCGTCGTCACCTCGAGCAGTACAAGGCGGCGCCACCGCGCGCGCACGCGGTCGAGGAGTTCCTGAATGGGCCCGAATGGCTCGCTCATCGTCGTCAGACGGCCCGCGCCGCCACCCAGCTTTCAACCGCCATCATCACCAGCAGCACCGCAAGCACATATTGCCAGATGTGCTGCCGTTCTTCGGTTTCCTGTGCCTGGAGCCGGGCGCCCGCCTGAGCGCCGCCGCCCATGGTCACCACGGTCCCCTTGAACTCGTCGACGGTCAGGCGGCCGGGGTCGGTTTCCGACGGGTCGACGTTCACCGCCACCAATCGCGCCGCGGCGGCTCCGCCAGGCAGCGGCGCCACGCCAGGCGCCGCCGGCACGCCGGTCGGCACGTCGGCCACCACATAGTCAGACGCCTGCTGCTGACCGTTGGTCAGGTAGCGCACCGACTCGTGCAGGAACGGTACGAAGGTAGCGTGCAGCGGGAAGTCGTTGCCGCGGTTATCGAGGTCGGACGCGAGCACCAGCGCATGTCCTTCGCCTGACGCGCAGTCGACCAGCGCCGGTTCACCACTGGTGAAGCGGGCCAGCACCGGACAGTCGGCGGTGCGGAGGACCGCCACCCGCTGGAACTGCACGAGTCCCAGCGCGCCACTGGTCGAGCCGAACGCGCGCACCACCGGGTGCCGCACATCCGACGCGCCCCACGTGTGCGTGACACGTGCGCCCAGCGCCGAGGCGCTCGGACTGACGAGCGAGAGGCGAGGTCCGGCCAGCACCTCCTGCAGCACGTCGCCGTCCACCTCAGGGCCTGCCGCCACAATCAGGCCGCCGCCGCGGCGGAGGTAGGCGGTCAGGAGCTCACGGCCGTGATGCTCGAGTGCACGCGTCGAGGTAAGGATGATCGAGACGTAGGCGTCGAGCTTCGTCTGGTCCCAGGTCACCAGCTCACCAGCCGCTGCGCCTGCCACCGCATAGGCGCGGCCATCGCCACCGGCAGCCAGCAGCGCCTGCTCTAAATAGAACGCCTCACGCGCAAGGTCGCCTGCGGTGCTGATGACCAGCACCGTCGGCTTCGAGGCGCGGTCGAGCACGAGATAGCGCGCGTTGTCCGCCGCCGGCCCCGTCGCATCGTCGACGCTCACCGACACCCAGCGCGCATCCGGCACAGCGAACGAGGTAGTCGCCGTGCTGCCGCCGCCGACCGCCACTGTGGTCTCCGCGGCAACCCGCGTCGACGACGAGCGGTCCGCACCATCGTGCGCGTTCAGGCGCACGCGCACGAACTGCGACTCCGTGCCCGTATTGCGAATGGTCGCCAGCACGCGATCGGCCGTCGCGCGCACCGAGGCCACCGCAAGATTGGCGGGCGGCATTCCGACATCGGCCACCTCCAGCGTCACCGCGTCCGGTACGGTAACCCGGTCGCCGACATCCCAACCGGTCTCTTGCAGGTCGGTGACGACGACGATGGCGCCGGCGCGACCGCGCATGAGGTCGACCGCCGCGTTCAGTGCGGCGCGGTAGCGTGTCGCGCCCGCTCCAGGCCTGGCCGCATCGATGGCCGCATTCGCCGAGGCGCGGTCGGCCGACGGCTGACTCGCGACCTGGGCGCCATCCGCGAATGTCACGACGGTCACGAGGTTCCCCGACGGCGCATTGCCAATCGCCTTCTTCGCGAGCGTGCGGGCTTTCTCGAACTGCCCTGGCGCTGACAGGCTCAGCGAGGTGTCGAGCGCCACCACCGTTGTGGCGCCAGCGGTGGCAAGGTTCGACGCGAGGAACGGACGCGCGAAGGCGAACGCCAGCAGCAGCAGCGCGCCGACGCGCAGCGCCAGCAGCAGCAACTCACGCAGACGCCGCCGGCTCGAGTGTTCGACCGGCGCCTGCGTCAGCAGGTGCACCGCAGAGAAGCGCACACGCTCCTCGGGCTGGCGCTTCAGCAGGTGCAGCACGACCGGCACAGCTGCCGCCAGCGCTCCAATGAGGAAGAACGGCGCCAGGAAGTTCATCAGCGTGCGTGCTCACGCGTCGAGAGGTATTGCATCAACGCGAGTTCGAGCGGGTCGGTGGTCGTGAGCAGGTGGTAGTCGATGCCGGCGCCGCCGAGCTCACGCCGGTAGCGGGCAATCAGCGTCTGCATCGCATCGATGTAGTGCTGGCGAACCAGGGCCGGCACGGCCGTCACCTCGGCCTCGCTCTCCATGTCGGTGAAGCGCGTCGCACGCTCGAACGGGAACTCGAGCTCGTGCGGATCGAGGACCTGGAAGACGACGACGTCGGTGCCGTGGAAGGTGAAGTGCTTCAGCCCGCGGATCACCCGCTCGGGGTCGTCGAGCAGGTCGGAGATCAGCACCACCATCCCGCGCTTGCGGATCGACGCCGCCAATTGATGCATCGGCTTGGCGACGTTCGTCTTCTGTCCGAGCTTCAGCCGCTCCAGCGTGAGCAGCATCGCGCGCAGGTGCCCGGTGCGCGCGCTCGCCGGCAGCATGCCGACAACACCTTCGTCGAACGCGGTGAGGCCGACGCCGTCGCGCTGCCGGTTCATCAGGTAGGCCAGCGACGCTGCGAGGCACTGCGCGTAGTCGAACTTCGTGAGGCCGCGCGAGCCGTAGCCCATCGAACCGCTCACGTCGAGCATGATGTGGCAGTTGAGGTTCGTCTCCGCCTCGAACTTCTTCACGTAGTGCCGGTCGCTGCGCGCGTAGACCTTCCAGTCGATCGTCGACAGGTCGTCGCCAGGCATGTACTGCCGGTACTCGGCGAACTCGACGCTGAACCCCTTGAACGGGCTGCGGTGCAGCCCGGTGAGGAACCCCTCGACGATGGTGCGGGCGCGGAGTTCGAGCGTGCCGAGGCGCGCCACGACCGCCGGGTCGAGGAACTGGCGTGTGCGCGCGCCCTGGGCCACAGGCTACATCCCGCTCTTCGGCACGGCGACCGTCTCGAGCAACCGCTCGATGATCGTGTCCGGCGTGATGTTCTCGGACTCGGCGTAGAAGTTCGTCATGACGCGGTGCCGGAGAATCGGCTTCGCCAGCGCCTGGATGTCCTTGATCGACACGTGATAGCGGCCATGCATCAGCGCGCGCGCCTTGCCGCCCTTCACCAGCGCCTGCGACGCACGCAGGCCGGCGCCCCACTTCACCCACTTGTCGACGAAGTCCGGCACGCCCGGACGTCCCGGACGCGACGCGTCGACGAGCCGCACGGCGTAGCGCGCCACTTCCTCGGCGATCACCACCTCGCGCGCCAGCTGCTGGAACTCGAGGATGTCCGGACCGCTCAACACGCGCTCGGGCTTCGACTGCTTCGTCCCGGTCGTCTTCGTGACCACGGCCACCTCGTCGTCTTCACTGAGGTAGTCGATCACCAGGTTGAACATGAAGCGATCGAGCTGCGCCTCGGGCAGCGGATAGGTGCCTTCGAGTTCGATCGGGTTCTGCGTGGCGAGCACGAAGAACGGCTGGTCGAGCGGGTAGGTGCGGCCCGCGGCGGTGACGTGGTACTCCTGCATCGCCTCGAGCAGCGCCGCCTGCGTCTTCGGCGGCGTGCGGTTGATCTCGTCCGCCAGGATGATCTGCGCGAAGATCGGCCCCTTCACGAAGCGCAGGCGCCGGCCGCCGGAATCCTCGTCGAGGATCTCGGTGCCGGTGATGTCGGACGGCATCAGGTCGGGCGTGAACTGGATGCGCTTGAAGTCGAGATCGAGGATGTCGGACAGCGTGCGGATGAGCAGCGTCTTGGCCAGCCCGGGCACGCCGGTGATCAGGCAGTGGCCGCCCGTAAAGAGCGCCACCAGCACATGATCGATGACGTCGTCCTGCCCGACGATGACCTTCCGCAGTTCGGTGAGGATGCGCTGGCGCCCTTCGGCGACCCGCTCCACGCTGGCGGCGCCAGCCTTCGACTCGTTATCCAAACGATCTCCCTCGAGCCGACCTGAAGGTCGGCAGCTACGTCAATGCGTCAGCGCGTAGACGACTTCGTTGATGCCCATCCGATAGGCGAGCGACGTGTATTTCAGGTAGCCGGGATAATCCTCGGCGTTGGACCACTCCCAGCCGTCGCCCATGTCCGTGTTCCAGTTGACGTAGAGCATCGGGCGCTCGTTGTCGTCGAAGATCGTGCGGAGATGCGCGACGAAGCCGCCCTTCTCCCAGCTGCGGCCCGCCATGAACGACCCGAGGCCGGCGATCTGCGGATACCCATCGAGCTTGTAGAAGGCGCTGAAGATCGGGTGGTCCTTCGGGAAGTCGACGATCTCCCGCTCGGGAAACACCTTCTTCATTTCCTTCGCGAAGTGCTCCCACTCGAACGGACCGTGGAAATCGTCGAAGAGCGCGCTGCCGCCGCGCAGCAGAAACTCGCGCAGGATCTTCGCGTCGCTGTCGGTCAGCGCCAGGTTGCCCGGCTCGACGAAGTAGATCCACGGGTTCTGGAAGAGACGCGGGTCGTCGAGCGTCAGCACGATCGGATCGAGCACGTCGATGGAGGTGGCGGTCTTGATGCGGCGCGAGAGGTTCTGTTCGGCGGCCGGTCCGTCGATGAGCCACGGCTCGCCATAGAACTCGAGCTGCTGGCGCGAGGCCTCGGCGTTGTAGTGGTACTTGATGCGGACGAAGCGCCACTGCAGGCCGGCGAAGCGGTCGTCGGCAGCGCTGGGCAACTGGGCATCCACCTCCGGCTGCAGGGTCGGGATCAGCGTGAACGCGAGCACGGCTGCCAGCGCGAGCAGCCGGCTCTTGCGGGCTATCACGGCCGCGCCTCGGCCAGCTTCAACAGCAGGTCCTGGGCGCGCTCGTAGCTCGGCGCCACCTCGAGGGCGGCGAGCGTCTGGCGGCGCGCGTCGGCGCGCTGCCCGCTCTGGAAATAGCTTTCGGCCAGGTCGGTGTAGGCCGCGGCCTGGTCCACCGGGTTCATCGCGACGACCGCCTTGAACTCGCGCACCGCGGCGCCGGCCTTGTTGGCCGACATCAGCACACGACCGAACTGCGCGCGCGCCTCGGCATCGAACGGGTCGATGTCGACAATGCGGCGGTAGACCGTCTCGAGCCGGACCACGTCGGTGACACCGGTGTCACGCAGCAGGCGCGCCAGGCGGCGAGCCGCGTCGATGTTGTTGAAGTCGACGTTGACCAGCCCCTGCAGCGCCTCGATGGCGCCGGCGTTGTCGCGCCGCTGCATGGCGATGTCGGCGAGCAGGGCGTGCGGGCTGTCGTCGCCGCCGGCGATCGGCACCAGCGCTGCGGCCGTGCGGAACGCCGCCACCGCGCCTTCCAAGTCGCCACCCTTGCGTAGTTGGACGCCGAGCGCCATCTGCGCGATGTAGTTCCCCTCGTTCTTCGCGACGTAGGCCTTCAGCTCGTCGAGCGGCATGCGCGGCAGGTTGACGTCCTGCGGCGGCTCCTTCAACGCGGCGCGCATCTTCCCGTACTTTTCTTCCATGCGGCGGTCGAACGCCGCCTGCATCTGGCCGAGGTCCTCACCCAGCGCGGCGCGCATCGCCGCATTCGTCTCGAGCCCCTGCCCGTAGGCCTTCAGCAGCTTGTGCAGCCCCTCGTCGCCGTAGGTGGCGACGATGTGCTCGACGAGAAGCGAGGCCTGGAAGTAGGCAAGGCCGATGGTGCGGCCGTCGCGGAACGCCGAGTTGAGGTTCTCGAGCTTCAGCGTGTCGCCGCGGTTCAGGCGAGCGGCGAACTCGACGTCCATGCCGCGCGCCCAGTCGGGCCTTGCGATCTTCTCTTCGTACTCGGAGATGCCTTCCGTCAGCCAGCGCGGCACGCGCGAGTTGGACATCTGCAGCGTGATGACGTGCGCCAGTTCGTGCCAGAGCGTCGCTTCCCACTGGAACTCGCCCGGAGGCCGCGCCTTCGGCGAGTCCATCGTCACCACGCGGCCGAAGCAGGCGCCGAGCGCGCCGATCATCCCGGGCAGGCCGACGTTGCGGACCGCGAAGTCGTCGTGCTTCGGGAAGATCTCGACGAGGATCGGTCCCTTCGGCGTGAACTGATACCGCTTCGTCATCGTCGCCATCGCCTGCTTCGCGAGGGCGACCACCGACTCCTGCATCACGCGCGCATCGGCCTTGTCCATGCGGATGACGAGATCGCCATCGCGCACGGTGACGAAGGTGTCGAGCCTGTCCATCATCTGGAGCAGGTTGTAGGAGACGACGTCGTAGGGGTGTTCCTTGAACGACTGCTCGAGCGCGGTGCGGGCGCCGGCTTCGTCGCCGGTGCGGAGCAGGTGCGTGCCGAGGTCGGTGAGGGCGCGAGGGCTGCTGGGGTCGAGCGCCAGCCCTTTACGCACCAGCACCACGGCTTCGTCGTAGCGGTAGCTGAACGCGGCGAGTTCCGCGGTGACGCGGTAGGCCTCGCCGTAGTTCGGCGAGATGGCGAGCGCCGCCTTGATGTGTTCGTCGTACTCGGCCGTCTTGTCGTCGACGTACGACACCGCCGCCATCAGCGCGTGCGCCTCGAGGCTCGACGGATTCACATCCAGCGCCTGCTTCAACGCCGCGCGCGCCTCGTCGCGGCGCGAGTCGGAGGCGTCGGTGGCAATGATCAGCTGTGCCGGCACCGAAGAGGCGTTGATCTCGAGCGCCTTCTTCGCCAGGCCGACCGCCTCTGGCGGGTTCTCGTCGAGAATCGCGCGCGCCATCCCGATCATCGCCGGCACCCAGCGGGCGTCTTCCTTCAGCGCGGCCTGGAACGACTTGAGCGCGTCGGCGTTGCAGGTCTGGCAACGCCCTTCGACGAACATCTCGCCCCATGCCGTCTGGATGGCGACGTCGCGCGGGGCGGCGGTGGCGGCATCACGATAGGCGGCGTTCGCCTCGTTGAAGCGACCGAGCGCGCGCAAGGCGCGGGCGCTGCGGGCGAGGTCGGTGGCGCGGTTGGCGGTGGGGGCTTCGTTCGCGAGACGGGTGAGGACGGCTGTCGCCTCGGGGCGGCCGAGCATGTCGAGCAGCACGCCCAGCTCGAGCGCCGCATCGCTGACCGGCTGCCGCTGCGCCACCGGGCGCAGGACGTCTTCGGCCTCCGTGTATTTCCCACGCTCGATCAGGGCCTTCGCACGGATGGCCATCATCGGCGCATCGAACGGGTCCTCCCCGGCGAGGGCGGCCACCTCGTCATAGCGCCCCTCGACGAGGGCGCGCATGGCGAGTTGCGCCGGGGTCTGCGGCACGGCAACCAACACTGGCGGCCGGCGCACCTGAGCCACCGCCACCGTGAACGTGACGCCGAGTACGAGCGCCGCAGCCAGACCGAACGCCTTGCGCGTCATTTGCACATTATATAGACGCCGCCACCAGCGCTGTGGCCGCGAATCTCCCACGAACTGACGGGCTAAAAGAGTTCGCGCCAGGTATAGAACAGTGCGGCATTGAACGCCTGCATCCCCATGAACGTCGCCAGCCAGCCGCTGCGGTGCCGGACCGGAATCGCTGACGCGCACCAGATGAAGGCGGGAAACAGAATCGACGAGAACCGTCCCATGGACAGCATGCCGCCCGCGGCCATGGGCGGGAGGAGATTGACCAGGATGAACACGGCGTAGGCCAGTCCGAGCCGGCGCGCGACGGGGATGACACACGCGAGGCCGAAGAACGCGCCCATCGTATTCAGCAGGTCGGTCGGTACGTAGGTCGAGTACGTGTACAGCCCGGCGTTGACCAGCCAGTCGTAGCGGTCGGCTATGAGCGGCCCGAACCCGACGTATGCCCGGCCCCACGCGGCATGCCCCGCCGCCCATTCGATGGGATTGCCGGTGAAGTGCCACATCCACGCGGAGTAGAGGAGCACACCGATCCCGGGCGTCGCCGAGGTGAGCATCGCCGGCACGAGCGCCGCGAACGTCCGCCGCGACTCCGTCTGCTCGAGGTTCTCCGCCGGACCGCCATTCAGCCACCGGGGCAGCCACGGCGACATCGCCATCACGGCCAGCGGAATGGACATGAAGCAGCCGTTCGGTCGAGTCAGCCCGACGAGGAGTCCCCAGGCGCCGGCCGCCCAGAACTCGCGACGCCTGAAATGGAAGAACGCCGCCGTCGCACCGAGCAGGAACAGCGACTCGGTGTAGATGGCCCCATAGAAGAACGCGAACGGGTAGGTGGCGAGGAGCCACACGCTGAACTTCGCCGGGTCTTCATCCCCTGTCAGTTCGCGGGCGAGCCGGAACAAGTAGGTCAGCCCGAGGAAGAAACAGACGAAGACCACAACGGTTCCAGCGGTGACATACGCCATGGTCTGCCCGCCGAGAAGCCGCGCAGCCACGCGCCAGATCATCGGGAACGCGGGGAAGAACACGACGTTCTGCTGGCCGTGATAGGTCGAATTGAAGTGGTAGCCGTCGGACGCGATGCCGAAGTACCAAGGCATGTCCCATCGGACCTGCAGATTCGCAGCTTCGTTGTCCGACAGCCGATACGGCGCGTGGCCACCGTTGCTGAACCCGAAGACGATGACCGCCATGTAGCCGACGAAGAGAATCGCGGGCCTGGTACCGACCAGCGCGCCGAAGGCCGTCCGCGCGGGAGGTGTGTTCAGGCTCCCGGCGACACGGCCAGGCAGGTCCGCGTAGATGGACGGTTTCGGCGTGAGCAGGTGCCGGACAACTGCGAGCACCACGGCCACGAGCAGCACGCGGTAGGGCGACGTCAGCGCGATGCGAACCCCGTACATCCGCATGCGGAAGCCGCCCCAGATGGCCACCACGGCTGCAAGCAGCACGATGGCCAGGCACAACACGTCCACGGCGCGTGCCCAGGTGGGCAGGGCGGGCGCAGGACGCGACGTCTCGGGAGAAATCTCGGGGGACAACGGCATGAACTACTGAGAACGCTGGACTTACCCGCGCCGGAGTATAGCATTCAGCGCGCGGGTCTCGACCCGCACGCGCGCCGCCATCAGCCCCGTGAACATCAGCGTCCCGAGCACGCCCGCCACCGGCGCGGCGGCGATCAGGCCGGCACCGGCCAGTTCCCCGAACACACCGACGTAATTCGGATGCCGCAGGAATCGGTACGGCCCAGCGGCCACCGGCGCGGAGCCGGGCACCACGATCACGCGGAACGTCCAGAACTGGCCGAGGGCCGTGATGGCCCACCACTTCAGCAGCTTGCCTGCCGCGAACACGACGACGCCAATGGTGAGCAGCGCTATGGGTGGTTCAGGACGGAAGAGCCCCTCGCCGATCATCGCGAGGAAGATGCCGGGATACGCCACCTGCATGGCCGGGTAGACGTCGTGTTTCGGCTCGATGCCACCGAGCGCCCGCTGCGCGCGCTCGTTCGAGGCCGCACGACGCGCTTCGACGAGCATGAACCCGAACACCGCGACGACGAGAAGCAGCAGGCGAATCATGCCGTCAGTGTGCAGCGAGATGGCAATCGCTGGCGTGACGAATGAGCGCGCGGACAATACCGGGCGCCACGCGGCTGCCGAGTGTGGCACCGCGCACGCCGGCGGCCGAGCCGACGAGGCCGCGCAGGATGCGGTTGAAGCGCCACTTGCCCTGGAATTCCTGGCGGCGCACCGCGTCGAGCGACGCGTGGACGCCGGTCCATCCCTGTTCGAGGGCGCGCAGCGCCGACAGCGCGGCGAGTTCGCCGCCGCGGACGGCAAAGCGAAGTCCGTCGCCGGTCATCGGATCGATGAAGCCGGCCGCGTCGCCGGCGACCAGCAGTCCCTCCGGCACCGCGGCATCGGCCACCTGGTCGACGGCGAGCGGACCAAGCACCATGGGCGGCGCCAGAAAGCGGGCATCGGCCATGCGCTCGCGCAGCATCGGCTCCGACGCCAGGGCATCGGCCAGCAACTGCTGCGGACGCTGCAGCGCCGCGTCACCGCCAGTCGCAGGCCGGACGACGCACAGGTTCGCGAGGCCGTTCGGCAGCGGCGCAATGCCGATGTAGTACCCCGAGCGGATGTGCATCTCGCCGTAGGCCGACAGGCCGTGCACGTCCGCCGCGCACGTGCCAATCGCCCAGCGGCGCGGCGACACCGGATGGCGCGCCAGGCCGAGCGCAAACGCCAGGGTGGAGCGGCGGCCATCGGCGGCAATCGTCACCGGCGCCAGCAGGTCGCTGCGGGTGCCGAACTCGTCGGTGCACGACACGCCGACCACCGTGCGACCGCGCGGCGTCTCGCGCAGGACCGGTGCCCGCGCAGTCACACCGTCCCGCAGTTCGGCGCCAGCCGCCACAGCGGCTCGCACCAGCGCGTGGTCCATCTGCTCGCGCGGCAACGACGCTCCGTGCAGTCCATCCGGATAGCGCGCCTCCACCGTGACCCCGTCGCCCGTGACACGCATCCCCTCGAGCGCCAGTGACGTCGCGTCGATGTCCGACGCCATCCCGAGCCGGCGCAGCACGGCGAGCGCGCCGGGATTCAGCGTGTCGCCACACAGCTTGGGCCTGGGGAAACGCGCGCGGTCGACGACGCAGACGCGCAGGCCGGCCCGTGCCAGTACCGTCGCGGCGACCGCGCCGCTCGGGCCAGCGCCCACCACGACGACGTCGAACGTCGAGGGACCGTGCTCGCTCATGTCGCCGACCCGATGACGACGGCGCTGTTCTTCGACCCGAACCCCAGGCAGTTGCAGAGCGCCGCCTCGAGGCGCGCCGGCCGTCCGGCATTCGGCACGTAATCGAGGTCGCATGCGGGATCGGACTCGTACTGGTTGATGGTGGGCGGCAGGAACTGCCGCTCGATCGCCAGCACCGACGTCACGATGCCGGCCGCGCCGCTGGCGCCTTGCGGGTGCCCGATCATCGACTTGGTTGACGACCCGGCCAGCCGGTCGGCGTGCGCCCCGAACAGCTCGCGCACGCAGCGCGATTCGATGGCGTCGTTCAGCACGGTGGAGGTGCCGTGGTAGTTCACGTAGCCGATCTGGTCGAGCGGCCGCCCCGATTTTTCGATCGCCTTCGAGATGGCGCGCATGATCTCGATGCCGTCGGGCGCCATCTGGACGCGGTGGAAAGCGTCGCAGGTCGAGCCGTAGCCTTCGACCACCGCGTAGATGTGGGCGCCCCGCGCCCGTGCGCGTTCCTCGCGCTCGAGCGTCATCATCCAGGCGCCCTCGCCGAGCACGAAGCCATCGCGCCCCTTGTCGAACGGACGCGACGCCGCGGCCGGCGTGTCGTTGTAGGCCATCGACGTGACCCGCATGCGCGAGAAGCCGTACATCATGCCCGGCGTCACGCAGGCATCGGCGCCGCCGGTGAGAATGACGTCGGCATCGCCGGAGCGAATCAGTCCGGCGGCATAACCGACAGCGTCGGTAGAACTGGTGCAGCCGCACGACAGCACGTGGCTGACGCCGCGCACGCGCAGCGAGATGGAAATCTCGCTCGACATCATGCCGACGATCGAGATCGGGATGGCGTAGGGGGTCACCTTCTTCCCGCGCTCGACGAAGAAGTCGTAGTACTGCCGTTCGCCGACGTCGATGCCGCCACCGCCGCTGCCGATCACGACGCCCGCGTTGGGCTCGCCCACCTTCAGCCCTGCGTCGTTCCACGCCTCGCGTGCCGCGATGACGGCAATGAGCGCCGCGCGCGAATAGCGCTTCGGGTCGGCCCGATAGTCGCGGTCCCAGATATCGTCGCCGGCCAGCACCGGCACGTCGTCGATGGTGACGCCGACGACGGGCGCGGCCACCCGACAGGCATACGACGCCGCGTCCAGGTCGTCCATCACCCGGGCGCCGCTCTGCCCGGCGCTGATGGCGTCCCAGAAGCGTTCGCGACCAACGCCGAACGGAGAAACGACGCCGATTCCGGTAATGACGACACGTGGCCCCACACGGGTCTTATAGCATTTGTGCATCGGGCTCCCCGGCCGGGTGGCGGTGCGGGTGGACCGGCGAGGTGTGATGACCCAGGCTGTGCGTGCACTCGGATTCGCGCTGTTCATGAGCGCCATCGGTTATCTCGGCTGGTGGTGGTGGCGGTTGCCGCTCGCGCCGGAGGCGCCGCTCTGGCCAGCGACCCTGCTTGATACGCTGCTGTTCAGCGCGTTCGCGCTGCACCACAGCGTGCTGGCGCGGCCGTTCGCCAAGCGCGTGGTCGAACGCGTGTTCGCGCCGCACCTGGTCCGCTCGTCCTACGTGTGGGTGGCCAGTCTCTTGCTCATCGGTCTCTGCGTGGTCTGGCAGCCCGTGGGACATTCGCTGTACCGCGCGACTGGCGTCGCGGCGCTGGGCCTGGGGCTACTGCAACTGGCTGGAGCGGCGCTTGGGGTGCTGACCGTTCGTCGCATCAACCTGCGCGAACTCGGCGGACTCGATACGCCGCAAGCGGTCGGCGCGCTCGCGGCAACCGGACCCTACCGGCTCGTGCGGCATCCGCTCTACCTCGCTGTCGTGCTGCTGCTCGCCGGCTCGGCGCAGATGACCGGCAACCGCCTGCTCTTTGCCGCGCTCGCCACCTTCTACATCGTCATTGCAATACCGTTCGAGGAAGCGGGACTGGAGGCGCAGTTCGGCGCGCGCTACGCTGAGTATTGCCGGGTGGTGCGCTGGCGTCTCATCCCGTATATCCACTGAGCCGCGATATCCTGTGACCATGGCGACCGACTCCGCGCGCATCTATCCCAGCGAACTCCCGGTGCTCGCCCTCCGTGACACGGTCGTGTTTCCGCTGACGCTGCAGCCCCTGGCCATCTTGCGCCCGCACTCCATCGATGCGGTGAACCGGGCGCTGGCACAGGACCGCCTGCTTTTCCTGACGCTGCAGAACGGCGACATGGACGATCCGCAGCCGGGCGACCTGCGCCACATCGGCACCATCGCCGCGATTCGCCAGATGGCCAAGGTACCGGGTGGCGGCATTCACGTCATCGTCGAAGGGCTCCAGCGCGGCCGCGCCGATCTCATCACCCGTACCGAGAACGCACTTCGCGCCGTGGTACGCCCGGCGCCGGAAGAGGCGGAGCGCACGCTCGAGGTCGACGCCTACATCCGCCGGCTGCAGGAACTCATCGACAAGGCGCTCTCGGTCGGCAACGGTCTCTCGCAGGAACTGCGGACGATGGTGGCCGGCATCGATGACCCGCTGCGCCTGACGTACCTGTTGTCGAGCCTGCTCGACATGAAGGCCGACGAGAAGCAGCAGATCCTCGAGACCGACACGCTGCTCCACAAGCTCCGCTCGGTCGAGTCGGCACTGAACCGCGAGGTCTCGCTCCTCGAACTCAAGGGCAAGATCGAGTCGGCTGCGCAGGCGGAGATGACCGGCGCCCAGCGTCAGTACTACCTGCGGCAGCAGCTCAAGGCGATCCAGGACGAACTGGGCGAGGGCGAGAAGCCCGAGGCGCAGGATCTGCGTGCGCGGATTGCGGCGGCGACGCTGCCCGCGCACGTGAACACGGTGGCGCTGAAGGAAGTGGAACGGCTCGAGCGGATGACGCCGGCGTCGCCCGAGTACCAGATGATTCGCACCTATCTCGACTGGGTGCTCGACGTGCCGTGGTCGACGACCACCGAAGACCGGCTCGACCCGGTGGCGGCGCGGCAGGTGCTCGACGAAGATCACTACGGCCTCGAGAAAATCAAGGACCGCATCGTCGAATACCTGGCGGTGCAAAAGCTGAAGGCGCAGCAGACCGGGTCGGTGGCGATGAAGGGGCCGATCCTCTGCTTCGTTGGCCCTCCCGGTGTCGGCAAGACGTCGCTCGGCCAGTCGGTGGCGCGCGCGATGAACCGCACGTTCGTGCGCATCTCGCTGGGCGGCCTGCGCGACGAGGCGGACATCCGCGGTCACCGCCGCACCTACATTGGCGCCATCCCCGGCCGCATCGTGCAGGCGCTGAAGCAGGCGGGCGCGATGAACCCGGTCTTCATGCTCGACGAGATCGACAAGATCTCGGCCGGCTACCAGGGCGACCCGTCAGCGGCACTGCTCGAGGTACTCGACCCGGCGCAGAACTCGACGTTCCGCGACCACTACCTCGAGGTGAACATCGACCTGTCGAAGGTGCTGTTCATTGCCACGTCGAACCAGCTCGGCACCATCCATCCCGCGCTGCTCGATCGCATGGAGATCATCCAGCTCTCGGGCTACAGCGAAGAGGACAAGCTCCACATCGCGACGCGCTATCTCGTGCCGCGTCAACTCCTCGAACACGGACTCACACCTGAGCAAGTGACGCTCGACGATGAGGCCATCCGGCGCATCGCCAGCGACTACACGCGCGAGGCGGGCGTCCGCAGCCTCGAGCGGCAGCTCGGCACGGTGGCGCGCAAGGTGGCGGCACAGGTGGTCTCGGCGTCCAACGCCCTGCCGCAGACCGTTGTCCGCCCCGAAGACGTGCCCGACTACCTCGGGCCGCCGCGCTTCCAGCAGGAAGTGGCGTTCCGCGTGTCGCGACCTGGCGTCGCCACGGGACTGGCGTGGACCGAGGCGGGCGGCGACGTGCTGTTCGTCGAAGCCAGCCTGCTGCCGGTTGGACATCACAAGCTGATTCTCACGGGCCAGTTGGGCAGCGTGATGCAGGAGTCGGCGCGCGCGGCGCTCAGCCATGTACGGGCGACGTCGAAGGCACTGGGCATCGACCCCGACATCCTCGACAAGCACGACCTGCACGTGCACGTGCCGGCCGGCGCGATCCCGAAGGATGGCCCGTCGGCCGGTGTCACCATCGCCACGGCCATCGTCTCGGCGCTGCGTAACCAGACCGTCCGCGAGGATGTGGCGATGACCGGCGAGATCACGCTCAGTGGCCTCGTGCTGCCGGTCGGCGGCATCCGCGAGAAGGCGCTGGCGGCGAAACGCGTCGGCATCAAGACGCTCATCCATCCCTCTCGCAACAGTGCGGATGTGGCCGAACTGCCGCCCGAAGTGAAGGCGCAGATGACCTTCGTGCCGGCGTCCACCCTGGACGATGTCCTGAAGGTGGCGCTGCCCGCGCCCGAGTGACGCTCCTCTTCTACATCTCAGGCCATGGCTTCGGCCACGCGTCGCGCGACATCCAGGTCGTCAACGCGCTGGCGCGGCGGGTGCCTGGCCTCCGGGTCGTGCTGCGCACGATGGTGCCCGAGTGGTTCCTGCGTGCCTCGCTCGAGCCACGGGTCGAGATCATTCCCGGCGATACCGACAGCGGCGTCGTGCAGCCAGACAGCCTGTCGATCGATGAAGCCGGCACGGCGAGGCGTGCCGCGGCCTTCTATGCACGATTCGACGAACGCGTGGCGCGCGAAGCGGAGCTGATTCGGTCGCTCGAGCCGACGCTCGTCGCCGGCGACATTCCCCCGCTGGCGTTCGCGGCGGCGGCGGCCGCCGGTGTGCCGTCGGTCGCCATCAGCAACTTCACCTGGGACTGGATCTACGGCGGCTTTCCCGACTTCGACACGCTGGCGCCAGGTGTGCGTGCCGTCATTGCGCGTGCGAATGCCCAGGCGACGCACACATTGCGGCTGCCGTTCGCGGGCGGCTTCGCCGCGATGCGGCAGATCGAGGATGTGCCGCTGGTGACACGGCGCTCCACGCTGACGAAAGGCGAGACGCGGGGACGCCTCGGACTCGACCATGAGCGACCGATTGTGCTCGCCACCTTCGGCGGACACGGCGGCAACATCCCGCTCGAGCGCGCCGCCGAGAGCGCTCGGTTCACGGTGATGGCCACGGACTACGAGGTCGACTCGCACCTGACACCACACCCGAACCTGCGCGTCGTGTGCGGCGAAGAGATGCGTCGCCTCGGCCTCACCTACACCGACCTGCTTGCCGCCTCGGACGTCGTCGCCACAAAGTTGGGATACGGCATCGTCTCGGAGTGCCTGGCGAATGGCGTGGCGCTGCTCTACACGCTACGCGGGCGCTTCATCGAGCAGGACGTCTTCATGCGTGAGATGCCCGCCGTGATGCGCAGCCTGCACATCGACACCGCCGACCTGCGCGACGGGCGCTGGGCAGAACGGGTGGAGGCGCTGCTCGCGCAGCCCTGGCCGGCACCACCGCCGAGCGCCGATGGCGCGGAGGTGGTGGCGGGAAGGATGATGGACTTCGTCGAAGCCGCGAGGCGCACCTGAAGGTGCGCGGCTACGTTCGGAGGGAAGGTCCGGCTGAAGCCGGACACTACGACGAGCGACGAGCGACGAGCGACGAACGACCAACGACCAACGACCAACGACTACCGGTTATATCCCGCCCGGATCCGCAGTAACTCGATCGGCACGCCGACCATTGCGCGCAGTCCCAGCTTCGACCCGCCCACTTCCGTCCAGCACGACAGCGGCACTTCGCAGGCAGCGTTCATCCCCTCGAGTCCGATCGCATTGCGCAGCCGCACCAGCATCTCAAGGTCGAACAGCCAGCGCGTGAGGAAGGGCTGCGCGAAGAAGACGTCGACCGTGTCGCGGCGGAACAACTTCGCGCCACACTGCGAGTCGTAGACCGAGAGGCCGAGGATGCCGCTGGCACAGGCCGCGAAGATGCGGCCAAGGACGTGGCGCGTGATGCGGCGGTCGATGTTCGAGCCAAGCCGTTTGACGCGCGACCCCATGGCGAGGCGGCACGCCGGGTTCGCGAGCAGCGCCGCATGCAAGTGATCCACCTCGGACAGCGGCGTCGAAAGGTCGGCGTCCCAGTAGCCGATGAACGCCCACAGTCCGGTCGCATGCACCTGACGCACCCCGGCGCGCACCGCTTCCGCCTTGCCGGCGTTTGGCAAGACCGCCACCACCAGCACGCGCTCGGGCCGTTGCGTCTGCAGGTGCCGCAGCACCCCAAGCGTGCCGTCGCGGCTGCCGTCGTCCACCAGGCAGAGCGAGACGTGCGGGTGCGAATCGAGGAACGCCAACAGCGCCGCCACCGGGAGGCGCTGCTCCTCGTTGTAGCAGGGAACGACTAGGCAGACGTCCGGCATACGGCGAAGTTGGACAGACCGGGAAGACGGATACCGAGTGCGAGCAGCGCCATCGAGAGCCGCCCGTCGAGTTCGAGGACGGCCGCCATGACGCGCGCCGTGGCTTCGCTGCCGCGCCAACTCGCCAGCGCCGTGGGCGGCGTCTGGGACGGCGGCGCGAGCCGTTCGCGCACCACCTGCACGATGCGAAGCGGCACCAGACTGGTGAACAGGTGCCCGGCCGACAGCGGCGCGAGCCTGGCCGAGTCGAGCAGCGCGCCGAACTCGGCAAACGAGTAGCGGCGGTAGTGCCCCAGGAAGCGATCGTGTAAACAGAACAGCGAGCCGTAGGCCGGCACGGTGATGAGGAAGCGCGTCGCGGCGCTGGCGAGCGGGCCGCGGGCCAGGCCGCCCAGCATGCCACGGTCGTCCTCGACATGTTCGAGCACGTCCATCAGCAGCACGAGCGACGCGGGGCGTGCGGCTGGCACCTCGGCCATCGACGCGAACAGCGCGACGTTCCGCACGGTCATGCGGCCGGCAAACGTGTCGATGAGTTCGGGGGTGAACGCGCTATCCACGGCATAGAACTGTACGCCGGGATAGGCGCGCGCCAGCGATTCGACGACGAAGGTGTCGCCGCAGCCAACATCGAGCACCACATCGCCGTCGGCCAGCGGTGCATGCCGCGCGATCAGACGCGCCACCAGCGCGAGCCGCGCCCGCTCCCACGGGTGGCGCGACGTCTGCGCGAACCCACCAGACTTCACCTCGACGAGATCCATGACCTGCGTCCCCTCAGTCCATCGCCCTGAGCCGCGACTCCGGACTGCACGCGGCAAACGGACCTGGCAGCAGCAGGACGGAGTCGAGGAAGGGAACCATCGGCGGTGCCATGCCGCCAGGCAGGGCGAGCCGGCCGCCGCGCGAGCGCAGCCACGCGTCCCACACGGCATCGCTCAACAACACCGGACGCAGCGCCGCCGGGTCGTAGAGATGCCGCGCGATCGCCGGATCGAGCGGCGCGGCGGCGGCGGTCCACGGCTGCAGCCGGCGGAAGTTGTAGTAGAGCGGGTGCCAGATCCCCTCGGGAAGGTCGACGAAGATCCCCGCGTGCGTGCCGAGCCGCTGCTCGACGTCGACCAGGCACGACGCCGTGTCGCGCATCGGCGACTTCGCCGTCTCCAATCTGTTCACTTGCCCCAGGTACGACTCGAGCGGCATGACGCCCAGCACCAGCAGGGCCACGACCAATCGATGGACGCGCGCGCCGGCCCGCGTCAGCAGCGCGAACACCACCACGACGAGTAGCGGCCGCAGGATCCCCGCGCTCTTGAATAGCGTCGCGCCGTCGATACGGATGCGCACGCCGCCGAACACACCGGACCAGATGGCGACGGCTGCGGCGCCCACCATCAGCACCGAGGCGACGCCCCGGCCAGCCGGACTCCGAAACAGCGCGGCCACGCGAGGCGCCTGCCGCGCGATGGCGTCTTCAGCCCATTCGAACAGCTTGCGGAGTTGCACCGGCGCCAGCATCATCACGAGCGCCACCACATAGCCGGCTGCCAGCGCCAGGGGCGGCAGGAACGGATAAGCGTAGTGGTACAGCTTCGAGGTACCGGCCGAGATGATGGTCAATGGGACCGCCGCCCACAGCAGGACAACAGCCCCTTCGAGCCACTGCCGGCGCACCGTCTGCGCGAGCAGCACGGCCAGGCCGGCTACCACCATCCACTGCGTGTTCTCCCGCACGAACTCGTGCCAGCTTGCCTGCAGATAGTAGTGCCAGGGGTGCAGGTGCGAGGGCACGAGCGTGCCGGTCAGCCGCCGCATTACGTGTTCGCCGAGGATGGTGTCCCAGAACAGCGAGCCGAAGCGCACCTGCGAGTAGATGAACCACGGCGCCACCAACGCGAGCACCAGCGCGGCCAGCCCGATCCACAGGCGCCACTCGACGAGCACGCGGGTCCGCAGGCGCGGCGACGCAAGCACCACGAGACCGAGCGTGAACGGCAGGAAGAGCGCCGCGACGAACTTCGTCATGAAGCCGAGCACGAAGTACAGCGAGGCATACAGCGCTTGCCGCCGGCCGCGCTCGTCGTCGAGGGCCGACCAGCGCAGGAAGTGGAAGACCCCCGCGCAGTAGCTGAGCACCAGCATCGCTTCCATGTTGTTCGTGCGCAGCCCGTGCTCGAACACCAGCGGCCAGTTGATGAACAGCAGCAGTACCGCCACGCCGCCGCACACCGGCCCGGCGAGTAGCGTGCCGATGGCGAGGACGTAGACGAACGCGAGGCTGCCGGCGAGGGCGTCCATGAAGCGCATGCCGAACAGGGAATGCGGCAGCAGGCCGGCCTTCATCGGCGCGGCGACGAGCCAGAACTTCAGCGGGGGTTTTTCGAGGAAGACGACTGTCTCGCTCGGGCTGCTCTTCGGCTCGAGCCAGTCACCGACTTCGAGGATGCGTTCGACAGCGAACGAGTAGATGGCTTCGTCGGTCTCGAGATCGGGACGACCGAGACCGACGAACAGCGGCAGGCAGAAAGCGACGAGGATGACAGCCAGCCAGAGCCGGCTCAGCCTCAGGCCTTGATGCAAGTGACGAGCGACCAGAGCCTCGGGATGTTGATCTTCTCGATGGAGACTGGCTTAAGGTCCGCCTGCGCGAGGAACGCCGGCAGGTCGAGGTCCGACTTGAAGCCGATGTGGACGGTGAACGGCGAGATCGCGCGTTCGATCCAGGCCAGCAGCCGGTTCGGGCTCAGGAAGTGGTTGAGGACGATGACCTTGCCACCGGGACGGCAGACACGCACCATCTCACGCACCACCGCGACCGGGTCGGGCACGACGCTGATCACGTACGGCGCGTAGACGATGTCGAAAGAGTCGTCGGCGAACGTCATGTGCGCCGCGTCCATCTCGAGCAGGCGCACGTTGTTGATGCCCTTGCGCGAGACGCGTTCGCGCGCCTTCTCCAGCATCGAGTCCGACAGGTCGATGCCGGTGACGTGGCAATCGCGCGGATACAGGGTGCAGTTGATGCCCGTGCCGACGCCGACCTCAAGCACCGTGTCGTGGCTGCGGATGCCCATGCGTTGCAGCGCCTGGACACGGCCTGGGTGCAGGGTTGGGCCAAAGGTGAAATCGTAGGTGGAGGCGAGCTTTTCGTAGACGCGTGCGACAAAGTCGGTTTCAACGACGGTGACCGACAGCGCCCGTGTGGCGGCGTCGGCGCCAATGATTTTGTCGTGTTCAGCGTGCGGCGACTCGAATAGCGGCATCAAAAGCCTCGGCGTTTGCGGAAGGGTTCCGTATGTCGAACGATACAGACGCCCCCTGCCCGCGTAGACGATGTCGGGTGACTATACATCCTGTCCTTCAGCGAAGTCCATCGAGGACGCCGAGCGCCGCGTCGATGTTGCCGCTCTGCGTGGAGACCTGAATCCCCTGCACCGCGTGATGCAGTCCGGCGGCAATCTCGCGGGCAATGGCGATGCCCTCGGCGACCGCGGCGTCCTGGCCATCAGCCTGGCGCATGCGTTCCATGAGCGTATCGGGCACACGTACGCCAGGCACTTCGTTCGCCACGAACTCGGCGTTCCTCGCCGATTCGAACGGGAAGATGCCGGCGATGATCGGCAGCCCGGCCGAGGCGATCCGCGCCAGGAACGGCTCGAACCCCGCCAGGTCGAACACCGGACGCGTAATGACGAACTCGGCGCCCGCCTCGACCTTGTATTCGAAGCGGCGCAGTTCCTCGTCCATGTTCGACGCGGCCGGATTGACCGACACCCCGACATGGAACGCCGTCGGCGCCCCGATGGGCTGTCCGCCGATGTCGCCGCCGTGGTTGAGGCGCGTGACGAGATTGGTCAGGCCGATGGAGTCAACGTCGAACACCGCCGTCGCGTCCGGGTAGTCGCCGACCCGGCCGGGGTCGCCGGTGATGAGCAGCAGATTCCGCAGGCCGATGGCGTGCGCGCCCAGCAGGTCCGACTGGATGCCCAGCAGGTTGCGGTCGCGGCAGGCGTAGTGCAGCACCGTCTCGATGCCGGCCTGCTGCTCGACGAGCAGCGCCAGGGCGAGCGCGCTGAGACGGGCGCCGGCCCGCTGGCCGTCGGGGATGTTCACGACGTCGACGCCGTAGCGCTTGAGTTCGCGCGCACGCTGGATGGCCGACTCGGCCTCGAAGCCGCGTGGCGGCAGCAGTTCCACGCCGAGCACGAAGGTGCCGCTCGCCAGGGCGCGGGCGAGGTGCGACTTCTGTTCGCGCGGCACGGGCGGCGCCACGATGACCGGCGACGACTTCACCACCACACGCGGCGTGTGCGTGTCGGTGGGCCCGGCCTGTGCGCCACGCACGGCCGCCTTGATCTGACGGATGTGCTCGGGGGTCGTACCGCAGCAGCCGCCGACGACGCGGACGCCGTGCAGGACGAAGCGACGGGCGTAGGACGCCATGTACTCGGGCGAGCAGAGGTAGATGTTGCGCCCTTCGACGTCGCGCGGCTTGCCGGCGTTCGGCTGCGCCGAGAGCTTCAACGGCGTGACCGCCTCCATGCGCTCGATCGTCTCGAGCATCGGCCCCGGCCCGACGGCGCAGTTCACGCCGATGATGGTGGCGCCGCGCTTCTCCAGTTCCGGCGCGAAGCGCTCGGGCGGCGTGCCGTCGAGCGTGTTGCCATCTTCTTCCGTGGTCATCTGCGCGATGATCGGCAGGTCCGACACGGAGCGCACGGCGTCAATCGCCGCGCCAATCTCGTTGAGGTCACGGAAGGTTTCGAGAATAAAGAGGTCGACACCCCCTTCGACCAGCGCGGCGGCCTGTTCGCGGAAGTAATCGCGCGCCTCATCCACACCGGTCTTGCCCCACGGCTCGATGCGGATGCCGAGCGGACCGATGGCGCCGGCGACGTAGGCGCGGTCGCCGGCGGCGCGCCTGGCGATCTGGGCGCCGGCGACGTTGATCTCGCGCAGCCGGTCGGCAAGCCCGAACGACGCCAGCTTGATGCGGTTCGCCCCGAAGGTGTTCGTCTCGAGGATGTCGGCACCCGCGAGCACATACTCCTGGTGCACCGCCTCGACGAGCGGCCCCTGGGTGAGGTTCATCGCGTCGAAACTCTTGTTGATGAACACGCCCCGCGAATAGAGCATCGTGCCCATCGCGCCGTCACATACGAGCACGCGCTCGGCGAGCGCGTCCATGAATTTCAGCATTGGTTCAATTGGTCATCCGGTCGTCAGGTATCGAGCCGCTCACAGCGGAAGCTCTCCGCATCGATGAGCAGGTACGACTTGTTCACGACGTCGAGCGCGATCGAACGGACCCCTTGCCTCACCGAGTCGGTGAACTCGTGGTGGTGTCCGAACAGATGCAGGCGCGGCCGCATCGCGGTCAGCACCTCGTTGATCACAGTCTTGCCCGCGTCGATGCGGCGGCCAGCCGGGTAGAAGGGACGCGGCGCTTCGTGGGTCAGGAAGACGTCGATGCCCGTCAGCCCCTTGCAGGCCAGCACTTCCTCGCGTACAAAGTGGCGGCGCTTGTCGTCGCGGCTCTTGCCGAGCTTCATCGACATGGTGCCGGCGCGCTTGCCGCGCGACGGCGGCAGCAGCGACACCGGCGAGTGGTACCAACTGGGGGCGAACGTGCCGCCGAGAGCGGCGACGTGCCACGGCCCGACGTCGTGCGGACCGCCGTTCGGCAGGTAGTGCAGCGTCTGGGCGGGCGGGTTCCCCGCCATCGCACTCGCCACGACGTCGAAGTCTTCGTTGTTCCCTTTGATCCAGTAGACCGGCTGCGTGGGCGTGAAGTAATCGCCGTCGTTGCTGGCCATATCGCCCACCTGCACCCACAACGCTACGTCGGGGTGCCGCGCCAGAATGTCGGCGACCGCGTCGAACGCGCCGTGGATGTCGCCTAACGCACCAATCTGCATGGCCGATGAGGGCGGTGAGGGCTGGTGGGGCGAGACGGCCGTCAGACAAGGCGTGTCGTCGGCGCATACCCGCCTGACCTAGCCGTTGCTGGTGGCTCCCGTCGTGGACGGCACCAGCATGTCGGTTTTGTCCCAGACGAAGTCGTCCTTGCTGTAGACCGCGAGTTCGTAGTCCTTGCCCATGAAGATCGCGCCGACCGGGCACGCTTCCTCGCAGAAACCGCAGAAGATGCAGCGGGTCTTGTGGATCTGGTAGACCGAGGCGTAGCGTGGTCCCGCCTGCACCGTGCCGTCGTTTTCGGCCGCCTCCAGGTAGATTGCGTCAGCGGGGCACGCCGCCGAACACAGGCCGCACGCCACGCACTTCTCGAGGCCGTTCTCGTCGCGCATCAGCACCTGTTTGCCGCGATACTTCGGGAATACCGGGACCTTTTCCTCCGGATAGTTCACCGTGATCGGCTTCTTGAACATGTGCCGGAAGGTGGTCGCGAACCCGATGATGAGGGGACGAATCACAGCCATTGCTCTCAGTGTACCCCGCCGATAAGATCGAGTAAATCAAGGATGCCCGGCCCACAGATTCTCTCAGCCGAGCAGGTGCTGCTCACGACCCTCGTCGTGAAGCTCGCGGTTATGGCGGCGCTGGCCACCATGCTGGTGCGCTACCGCCGGTTCCGGCACATCCTGATCTCCGAACGCCGTGGATGGACCGACCGCCTGCTGCTCGCGATGGCCCTCGGCCTTCCGCTCACGGTTGGCGTCGCCTCGCGGCTCCTCCTGAACTATAACGCGGCCGATCTCACCCTCGAAGGGGCCTTTATCGTCGGCCTCATCGCCGGCCCCTACGCCGGTGCCATCGTCGGCGCGGTGGTGGGCCTGCCGCCCCTGGCCAACGGCGAGTTCATCGCGCTGCCCTTTGCCATCGGCTGCGGCTTTGCTGGCGGCGGCCTCCGCGAGTTGTGCCCGAAAGAAGCCATCTGGCATTTCTCGCCCTTCATCGTGACCCGCCTCCCCATGCGGGTCTGGCACATGCTGCGGCGCCGGCAGATCGACTGGCAGTTAGTCCTGCTGATGGCCCCCGTGGCGCTCGAGCTGATCCGTCAGGCGCTTGGGTTCCGCTGGAGCAACCATCAACGGCTGTTCTACCTGCACCCCGAGCCGTTCTGGACGCTCGCGGTGATCCTGCTGGCCACGGTCCTGGCCGTGGCCACCCCCATCAAGATCTGGAACAACGCCCGCATCGAGCACCGGCTCGAAGAGCAGGAGAAACTGCTGCTCGCGGCCCGCGTCGAGGCGCTGTCGAACCGCATCAACCCGCACTTCCTGTTCAACACGCTGACCTCCATCTCGTCGCTCATCCGGACCCAGCCTGACACGGCGCGGATGCTCATCACCAAACTGTCTGGCCTGCTCCGCCGTCTCATGCGGAGTAGCGACCACTTCGTGACGCTACGCGAGGAGCTCGAGTCGATCGACCAGTATCTCGACATCGAGGTGGTCCGCTTCGGCCCGCAACTGCAGGTGGTCAAAGAGGTTGGCGCCGGCACGCTCGACCTGATCGTCCCCAGCATGCTGCTCCAGCCGATTGTCGAAAATTCCATCAAGCACGGGCTGACGCGCAAGGTGGGCGGCGGACGGATTACCATCAGGACAGAACGCCGGGGTGACCGGACGCTGGTCGAGGTGCACGACGACGGCCTCGGCATGACGGAGGAACGGCTGGCAGACGCCCTGACGGGCGGCATCGGTCTGAGCAACGTGAACGAACGCCTGCGCACCATCTACGGAACCACGTGCACGCTGAAGCTGTCGAGCCGGACCGGCGCCGGCACCAGCGTCAGCGTCGAAATCCCCGACCTGACACTGTCCGAGCGGATCTCGGCATGACCGAACTGCGCGCGGTCCTCGTCGACGATGAGCAGTTGGCACGAGAGGAACTCGGCTACCTGCTGGGGCAGCTCGGCGGCGTCGAGGTGGTTGGGCACGCCGGCAACGGGCCTGAAGCGGTCGAGACGATCGACCGGCTGCAGCCTGACCTGGTGTTCCTCGACGTGCAGATGCCCGGGCTCACCGGGTTCGAGGTGGCGCGGCGTCTGGTCGATGCCGAGACTGGCGCGCAGATTGTCTTCGTCACCGCGTTCGATCAGCACGCAATCGAGGCGTTCGAGGTAAACGCGGTCGACTACCTGCTGAAGCCGGTCGACCCGGCCAGGCTCGAGACGGCCGTGCAGCGCGCCAGGCGCCGCATTACGGCCGAACGGCAGCCCGACGCGTCAGAGACGCCTGGGCTGGTCCCGGAGCATCTGGAGACATTGCTGCAACTGGTGAGCGAACGGCAGAGCCGCAGAGCGCGGCTGGCCGTGAAGGTGGGCGAACGGCTGCTGCTGGTGCAGGCCGAAGAGATCATCCACGCCTCGCTCGCCGATGAAACCATCACCATCGTCACCAGTCAGTTCACCGGCACGTCGAACTACCGCACGCTCGACGACCTGCAGGCGCGACTCGATCCGGGCGTCTTCTGGCGCGTGCACCGGTCGCATCTGGTGAACATCAACATGATCAAGGAGATCGTCCCGTGGTTCAGTCGGAACTACATCCTGAGAATGAAGGACGAGAAGGCGACCGAGATTCCGGTCAGCCGCTCGCAGACCCGCCGGCTCAGGGAGTACCTGAAGATCTGAGCGGCGCGCTCGAGTCGTCCGTGCCGTCGGCCATCGAGCCGCTTGTGGCGCCGGTGCCGGTGCCGGTGCCGGCGTTCGCCGGTGTGCCCCGCGACGCCGTGCGGCGCCAGCCATCGAAACTGCAGCAGGTGCAGGAAGAGCTGGTCGCCTGGCTCAAGACGCTGTTCTCGGCAGCGGTCTACGCGATTCTGATCGTGACCTTCGGCTTCCAGGTGGCGCGTGTCGAGGGCCAGAGCATGGCGCACACGCTCGAGGACCAGGACCGGCTGATCGTGAACAAGCTGGTCTACCGCATCAGCGAGCCGCGGCGCGGCGACATCGTGATGCTCTACTACCCGCTCAACCCGGACAAGTCGTTCGTGAAGCGGGTCATCGCCGAGGAAGGCGATAGCGTCCGCATCGTCGACGGCCGCGTCTACGTGAACGACATTCCACTGCAGGACGAGTACATCTCGGCCGAGTACCGCAGCCACGACGACTGGGGCCCGCAGATTATTCCCGAGGGCTACGACTTCGTGATGGGCGACCACCGGAACAACAGCTCCGACAGCCGGCACTGGGGCATGGTGCCGAAGAGGTACATCATCGGCAAGGTGCAGCTGCGCTGGTGGCCCGTCCCGACTGCGCGTGTCTTCTGAACGCTACGCCGAGGTCTCGCGGGTCCTCACGCGCGTCCTCGTCCTCAACCTGATCGTTGCGATCGCGAAGATCGCGTTTGGCTATTCGAGCGGTGCGATCAGCATCCTGTCGGACGGATTCCACTCGCTGACCGACACCGCGTCGAACGTGGTCGGGCTCTTCGGGGTCTACGCCGCTCGGCGTCCACCGGATGAGGACCATCCCTACGGGCACCGCAAGTACGAAACGGTTGCGGCGATCGGCGTCGTCGGCTTCCTCGCGGTGGTCATGCTCGAGGTGTTGCGCAACGCGTTCAACACACTGAGCGGACGCGCGGCGCCGCCGGAGATCTCGGCGACCGGCTTCATCGTGATGGGCGTCACGGTGGCGATCAACGTCATCGTCGTGCGCTACGAATCGGCCGCGGCGGAACGACTCGGCAGCGAGGTGCTGCTGGCCGACGCGATGCAGACGCGCGGCGACGTCTGGTCGTCGCTCACCGTCATCGGTGCGCTGGCCGGAGCCAGCGCCGGCTACCCGATCCTCGATCCGATCGGCGCCCTGGTCGTCGCGGCCTTCATCGGACACGCCGGCTACCAGATCGGGATCACCACCACCAAGATCCTCAGCGACCGGATCGTGATGTCGGAAGCCGACATCGAGGCGGTCGTGATGAGCGTCGACGGCGTGCTCGGCTGCCACCAGATTCGCACGCGGGGCGCGTCCAACCATGTGTTCCTCGACTTTCACGTCTGGCTGCCAGCCGACATGCGACTCACCGATGCGCACGACATCTCGCATGTCGTCAAGGATCGGTTGATGGCGCGCTACCCGCAGATCGTCGACGCCGTCATCCACCTCGAACCGCCGCCGCGTTCAGGCGCGATGTGACGATAGAATCGCCCCCGCCCATGCGTCTTCCTGCCGTCGTTCTGTTCTGCCTCCTCGCGGCGGCGTCCGCGTTCGCCCAGTCCGTCGATCCGCCGATCGAGGGGCCGCCGCCGCCGGTGGCGCCGGACATGATTGCGCGCGACGCGCAGGGGCGCGTGACGATGCGCGCGATGCGGGTGCCGTCGCCGATGGTGTTCGACGGCGTGCTGGATGAGCCGTTCTATCGCGACGTGAAACCGGTGGGCGACTTCACCCAGCAGGAACCGCACGAGGGCGCACCGGCCACCGACAAGACCGAGGTGTGGGTCTTCTTCGACCGCGACAATCTCTACGTCTCGGCGCGCATGTACGAATCCGAGCCAGGCAAGCGCGTCGCCACCGAGATGCGCCGCGACGCCAACAACCTGTTCAACAACGATCACTTCGGTGTGTCGTTCGACGGCTTCTACGACCGGCGCAACGGCTACGGCTTCGTCGTGGCCGCGTCGGGTGCCCTGCTCGACTGGTCCACCACCAACGAGGCGCCGAACAACAACTGGAACGGCGTGTGGGACGCCAAGGTCGGCAACTTCTCGAACGGCTGGACGGTGGAGATCCGCTTGCCGTTCCGGTCGTTCCGCTACCGCGAAGGCGGCACCATCTGGGGCATGAACTTCCGCCGCCGGGTGATCGCCAAGAACGAACTCACCTACCTGGCGCCCGTGCTCGCCTCGTGGGGACGCCCGGCGATGTCGAAGATGTCGGTGGCCGCCACGGTGGTCGGCCTCGAGACGCCGCGCGCCGGCAAGAACATCGACGTGAAGCCCTACGCGCTCGGCTCCATGCTGTCGGACAACACCGCGAAGCCGCCGGTATCGAACAAGCCGGACGGCGCGGTGGGTCTCGACGTGAAGTGGGGTGTGCGGCAGACACTGGTCGCCGACTTCACCGTGAACACCGACTTCGCACAGGTGGAAGACGACCAGCAGGTGGTGAATCTCACGCGGTTCAGCGTGCAGTTCCCCGAGAAACGTGACTTCTTTCTCGAGGGGCAGGACACGTTCAACTTCGCGAACGGCTCGTCTGGCACCGGCGGCACCGGCGGTGGCGGCGGCGCTCAGGGCAGCGGCCAGAACAGCAGCACCGCCCCTGTGCTCTTCTACAGCCGGCGCATCGGCTTGAATAACGGCCTCGAAGTGCCCATCCGTGCCGGCGGCCGCCTGCTCGGGCGCAACGGACTGTGGCGCTACGGCTTGCTCAACATCCAGACCGGCGGCTCGGCGGACGCGAACACTCCCGCGACGAACTTCTCGGTCGTCCGCGTCAACCGCGACTTCCTGCGCCGCAGCCGCATCGGCGGCATCTTCACGCGACGCGACCCGGTGGCAGCGACGACGTTCAAGGCGAGCGGCTCGGAGAACCTCGCCTATGGCCTCGATACCCTGATTAGCCCGACGAACGACATCAGCCTCCTCGGCTATGCGGCGAAGACCGATTCGCCTGGACGCACGGGTGACGACACCAGCTACCGCGGACGTTTCGACTGGAACAACGACAAGTACGGCCTCCAGGCCGAGCACCTCTCGGTGGGCGCCGACTTCAACCCCGAAGTCGGGTTCCTGCGCCGCACGGCGTTCAAGCGCTCGTACAGCCAGGCGCGCTACAGCCCGCGTCCGCGCAACCTCGGCGGCATCCGCAAGCTGCTCTACATCGCCAGCGTCGACTACATCACCGACACGAAGAACCGTCCAGAGTCGAAGGAAGTGCAGGGCAACGTCCAGCTGGAGTTGAACAACAGCGACACGTTCGCCATCGACCTCAGCCGCAACTACGAGCGGTTACCGGCGCGCTTCGAGGTCGGCAGACAGCTGTTCGTGCCGGCCGGCGAGTACCGCATGACGCAGTCGCACGCCACCTACACCTTCGGGCAGCAGCGTCCGGTGTCGGGGTCGTTGACCGCCGCGCGCAGCGGCTTCTACGCCGGCACGCTGACCGAGCTGAGCTGGAGCGGCCGCGTCGAGTTGACGAAGCAGTTCTACGTCGAACCGCAGTTGTCGTGGAACCGGGTCGACGTGCCGCAGGGAACGTCGAACAGCAACCTGTACAGCACCCGCGCCACCTACACGCTGTCGACGCGCATGTTCGTGTCGGCGCTGGTGCAGTACCAGTCGCGCACCAACAGCGTCACCACTAATGCGCGCTTCCGCTGGGAGTACCTGCCTGGCAGTGAACTGTTCGTGGTCTACAGCGACGGCCGCACGACGCTCGATGCCCGCGGCTTCCCCGATCTACAGAACCGCTCGTTCGTCATCAAGGCGACGCGGTTGCTGCGGTGGTAGGACCCGAAGGGCAGCCCCTCCTGCCGCACCAGCCCTATTTCCGTGTCACCCGTACTTCGAAGACGCGCGGCCAGAGCTTGCCGGTGATGAACAGGCGATCGGTGGCCTCGTCGTAGGCGATGCCGTTCAGCACGTCGGTGTAGTTGCGTTCGTTCGGCGTCAGCAGGCCACGGAAGTCGATGTAACCGGTCACGGCGCCGGTCGCCGGGTCGATGCGGGCGACGTAGTCGGTCTGCCACACGTTGGCGAAGACCTCGCCCTTCACGTACTCGAGTTCGTTGAGGTTCTTCAGCGCCTGACCGGCGACGTGGACGCGGACACGCTTCTTCTCGGTGAACGTCGCGGGATCGATGATGCGGAGGAACTCGCTGCCGTCGCTCATGATGAGCGACGTGCGGTCCTGCGTCAGCCCCCACCCTTCGCCGCTGTAGCGATACTGCCGCTTCGGCGTGAACGTCTGGCGGTCGTAGACGAGCGTCACGCCCGACTTCCACGTCAACTGGAACAGTTCGTTGCCGCGGACGGTGATCCCTTCGCCGAAGTAGGCCTCGGGCACGTCGCGCTTCTGCAGCACTTCGCCGGTCTCGATCTTGACGCGGCGGATGGAAGAGCGGCCGTTCAGCCCGGTGCCCTCGTAGAACACGCCGTCAACCACCTGCAGTCCCTGCGTGAACGCGTCACGGTCGTGCGGATAGGTTTTGACGATGGTGTAGCCGAAGGTGGGGACCGATGGCGCCTGCCATGCGGCGAACCCGGGCCGGCGTCCAGGTAGCATCACGGCCAGCACGACGAGAGCGAGAAGGTAGCGCCTGCGCACACCCACCATCATATTTGACGATGGGCCGCGTCGGCGAGCCCGCACGGCTGCGCCGCCGCGCCTACCTGGTGAAGGTGCCCGACTTGCCGCCCGTCTTCTTCATGAGGCGGATCTGGCTGATGACCATGCGCTTGTCGACGGCTTTTACCATGTCGTAGATCGTCAATGCGGCCACGGACACGGCCATGAGTGCTTCCATCTCGACGCCGGTCTGGCCGGTCGTACGAACGCGCGCCTCGATGTCGTAACCGGTCTTGGTCGGGATGAGCTCGACGTTGGCGCTCGAGATCGGCAGCGGATGACAGAGCGGGATGAGCGACGAGGTCTGCTTTGCCGCGAGAATGCCGGCGACGCGCGCCGTCTGAAGCGGGTCGCCTTTCTTGACGTGCCCTGCCCGAATCTGCGACAGCGCCTCGGCCGACATGCGAATCGAGCCGCGCGCGACCGCCTCGCGCGCCGTCACCGCCTTGTCACCGACGTCCACCATCGTGACGCGTCCACTGTCGTCGACATGCGAGAGCTTCGGTGTGCCGGAGGGACGCTTGGCCATGGTCTTGAGGGCGGAGGTTATGGGGTGGAGGTTAGAGGGTGGAGGGTGGAGGGTGGAGTGACCAATGACCAATGACCAATGACCAATGACTAACGACTAACGACTAACGACTAACGACCAACGACCAACGACTACTCCGTCTGCTCCGCCACATCGCCGTGCGCGAGGAAGAACGACAGGCTCTCGAGCGATACGGTGAGGTCGACGCCTTTCACCTTCACATCATCGGGCACCTGCAGCGAGCCCGGCGAGAAATTCAGGATCGCCTTGATGCCCGAGGCCACGGCCAGGTCGGCTACCTTCTGCGCAGACGAGGCGGGGACGGCCAGCACGGCGATGCTGATACCGTCACGTTTCACGACCTTGCGCAGGTCGGCGATATCGAGGATCGGCACGCCGGACCGCGACTGCTGCCCGACCTTCTCGCGCTGGTTGTCGAACAGCGCAGCGATCTCGAACCCTTCCTGGCGGAAGCCCGGATAGTCGGCAAGTGCGAAGCCGAGGTTGCCGGCGCCAAGGATGGCGACACGCAACCGTCGATCGAGGCCGAGGATCTGACGCAGGTGCCGCTTCAGGTCGCGCACGTAGTAGCCGACGCCGCGCACCCCGAACTCGCCGAAGTAGGCAAGGTCCTTGCGGATCTGCGCCGCGTTCAGGTGGAACTGTTCGGCCAGCGACTGCGAGGAGACCGTGCGAATGCCCTGGCTCTCGAGCTCGGTGAGGCACCGCAGGTAGACGGACAAGCGATTGGTCGTGAGTTCCGACACCTGATCGGCGGTCTGTCTCGACTTCGGGGCGCGAACCCCTGGTTTGTTCCGTTGCTTCACAAGCGCCGCCAGATTGTAGCAAAACGCCGTGCTAATATCCGGCCTCAATGGCCACTTCTGCTCCGGAATCGTCCCCCGGCACGGCCGCTCCCACCGCCTCCGCCGCCTTCGCACCCTACGTTCCCGCCAGCGAGTCGCCCGCAGAATTCACGCTGAAAGCTGTCGTCATCGGCGCGCTGTTCGGGCTGCTCTTCGGCGCCTCAACGGTCTACCTCGGCCTGCGCGCAGGCCTGACGGTGAGCGCATCGATTCCGATCGCGGTGCTCGCCATCTCGGTGCTGAAGCGCCTCGGCGGCTCGACCATCCTCGAGAACAACATCGTCCAGACCATCGGCTCGGCCGGTGAATCGGTGGCGGGCGGCGTCGTGTTCACCGTGCCGGCGCTCATCTTCCTGGCGTCGGGCGCGTCCTACTTCACCTACGTCCAGATCACGATGCTGACGCTGGTCGGCGGTGTGCTCGGCACGCTGATGATGGTGCCGCTGCGGCGCGCGCTCATCGTGAAGGAACACGGCGTGCTGCCGTACCCTGAGGGGACCGCCTGCGCCGAAGTGCTCGTGGCAGGCGAGCGCGGCGGCAAGCTCGCGGGCCTGGTCTTCAGCGGCCTTGGCGTCGGCGCCCTGTGGAAGGGGCTGTCGTGGATCTTCAACCTGTTCCTGACCGAGGTCGGCTACTCGACGCCGCGCACCAGCCAGTTCCCGAACGCCACGCTGAACATCGATATCTCACCTGAGTACCTCGGTGTTGGCTACGTCATCGGACCGCGCATCGCTGGCACCATGTTCGCGGGTGGCGTGCTCTCGTGGCTCGTGCTGCTGCCGCTGCTCTCGATCCTCGGCTCGTACATCACCGTCCCCTTCCCGCCGATCCATCCGAACTTCGCGAACAACCCGGCCACTGGCCTGCCGTTCCTCATCTCGGAGATGGCGCCCGGCCAGTTGTGGAGCGCGTACATCCGCTACATCGGTGCCGGCGCGGTGCTCGCCTCTGGGCTGATGACGCTCGGGCGGACGATTCCGACCATCGTCAGTTCGGCGGTCGACGGCATCCGCGGCTTCGGGGCGGCGGCTGGCGGCACCATCGCTCGTACGGACCGCGAACTACCGATGTCCGTGGTGCTCATCGGCACGCTCGTTGTGGCGCTCGTGCTGGCGCTGGTGCCCGGCATGCCGCTGCAGGGGAACGTGCTCGCGGCGGTCCTCACGGTGATCTTCGCGTTCTTCTTCGCGACCGTGTCGTCGCGCATCACCGGCCTCATCGGCACCTCGTCGAACCCGATTTCAGGGATGACGATCGCCACGCTCATCCTCACCTGCCTGCTCTTCGTCGCGCTCGGCTGGACCGGCGACACCTACGGCCCGGTGGCCATCTGCGTCGGCGCGATCGTCTGCATCGCTGCCGCGAACGCGGGGAACACGTCGCAGGACCTGAAGACCGGCTACCTCGTTGGCGCGACACCGCTCTATCAGCAACTGGGGCTGCTGGTCGGTGTGGCGGCATCGGCGATTTCGATTGGCGCCACGACACTCTACATGCACCAGGTATTCGGCATCGGCTCGGCCGACATCCCGGCGCCGCAGGCGACGCTGATGGCCACCATCATCAAGGGGTTGCTGAGCCACAACCTGCCGTGGGGGCTCGTGCTGGTCGGCGTCTTCGTCTCGATCACCCTCGAGCTGTGCGGCATCCGGTCGCTGTCGTTCGCGGTCGGCTCGTATCTGCCGATCGCGACGACGGCGCCGATCTTCGTGGGCGGCCTGGTGCGCTGGTGGGTGGAACGCGGGAGTGACACGACCGAGTCGGACCTCGGCGCCGGCACCCTCTTCAGTTCAGGGTTGATCGCGGGTGGCTCGATCTGCGGCATCCTCTACGCGGTGCTGGTCGGCACGAAGAGTATCGGGCCGTTCCAGGCCATCGGCAACGCCATCCCTTGGTTCCACGTCAAAACGGGTGTGGCGCAGGTGGCGAGCGCCGCGCTGTTCTTTGCGCTGGCCGTGGTGACGGTACGCATGGCCCAGCGGAAGGTGATGTAGCCCGGTCGTGCGTGGGAGGCCCTGGTCGCGATGAAACGTCTGTTCCTGCTCTTCCTGCTCGTCGCGGCCGGACTGTCTGCGCAGCCGGCGGCTACGCGGCGCGCCACGAACCTCGCGGCGCTGCTCGCACACACGTCCTACTTCCACATGCGCGCGGTGGTGGTGGTGGGCGAACTGAAGCGGCTCGACAGCGGCGAGTTGCGGCTCACCACTGACGGCGTCTCGATCAAGGTTGTGCACCAGGGGACCACGCCGGAGGGACTCGCGGAAGTGCGCGGCGAGTTCTGGGACCTGGGCAAGTTCAACGCCGATGACCCGCGGCTCGTCAGCTACGACCTGAAGCGGACTGTCGGTATCGATCCGGAAGGCGGCTGGCCGCGCGCCGGCCAGGTGACCGCGCTCATCGCGTCCACCATCTCGGCGGCCACACCGCCCGGCGCCCCCGGCATCCGCAACATCGTCCTGCACCCGTCGCGGTACCTGGACCAGAAGGTGACGGTGGTTGGCCAGTTCGGTGGCCGTAATTTGCTCGGCGACCTGCCTGAGGCGCCGGCGGTCAGCCGGTGGGACTTCGTGGTGCGCTCCGCCGACGCGGCCATCTGGGTGACGAACCTGCGTCCGCGGGGCAAGGACTTCGAACTGGCGCTCGACGCGCGCATCGACACCGGCCGCTGGGTGGAAGTGTCGGGCACGCTGCAGCAGGGACGCGGCCTGCAGTGGCTGAACGCCGAGGGTGGATCGATCGCGATCACGCAGGCGCCGAAGGACCCGGCAGACACCGCGACCATCCGCGTCGCGGCAGCGCCGCCGCCAGAGGTCGTGTTCAGCGCGCCAATCGGCGGAGAGACCGACGTGCGGCCGACGAGCAGCGTCCGCATCCAGTTCTCGCGCGACATGGACCCGGCGACGTTCCGCGGCCGCCTCCGCGTGCGTCAGGCCAGTGCACCCGACGCGCCGGTGGCCTTCACCACGAACTACCTGCCGGGCACGCGCGTGCTGGAGTTGAAGTTCGCGCAGCCGCTCGAGCGCTTCAGCCGGATCACCGTCGATCTGCAGGACGGTATCATCGGCACCGACAAGCAGCCCCTGTCGCCCTGGACACTGATGTTCGACACGGGAAGCTAGTAGGTCCGGCTAAAGCCGGACACTACGCGAAACACGTCAATCGTAGTGTCCGGCTTCAGCCGGACCCGTTGCATACGCAATCGT
>Ga0114966_10000402_pt1 | contig 42485 bp, 44 predicted proteins | sample M_130207_XF_Meta_FD_87029 | JGI IMG/M metagenome (GOLD analysis project Ga0114966, IMG submission 87029) | Freshwater microbial communities from Lake Montjoie, Canada to study carbon cycling - M_130207_XF_MetaG | ecosystem: Environmental > Aquatic > Freshwater > Lake | place: Lake Montjoie... | reverse complement strand
CAGTTACCGTTATAGAGACAGTAGCTACGGCCGAATCTGCAGTACCATCGTTAGCTTTGAACGTAAAGCTGTCCGAGCCGTTATAGTTCGCGTTGGGCGTATAGATCAGGTTCGGGGCAGTACCCGTTAGACCGCCATTGCTGGGGCTGGCGACTACTGTGTAAGTCAGTGGATTTCCGTCGATATCACTGCCAGTCAGGGTAATGGCAACGTAGCCGTCTTCGAGCACGCTAACGCTCTGGGCATTTGCTACAGGGCTGTCATTAACGGCAGTTACCGTTATAGAGACAGTAGCTACGGCCGAATCTGCAGTACCATCGTTAGCTTTGAACGTAAAGCTGTCCGAGCCGTTATAGTTCGCATTGGGCGTATACGTCAAGTTCGGGGCGGTGCCCGTCAGACCGCCATTGCTGGGGCCGGCGACTACTGCATAGCTCAGCAAATCGCCATTGGCATCGCTGGCAGTGAGTACGATATTGACCGCAGTATCTTCAAAAGTCGAGATGCTCTGACCCGCAGCGACTGGTGCTACCTGGGAGTCGGTTGATCTAACGAGATTTGAGGCTTGAGAGACCGCTAATACAGCTGGATTCGATACACCAAAATGACGTGACATGGATTCTCCGGAGATCGCTAGCCTTGCGTAGGTTTTACTTGTCCATAATACAATATATTTAGTACCACTGGCCGCCCGGGCCAGGGCATCACAACTGCGAAACCTATTATTATGGACACATAGAGATGATGTCAAAAACCGGGAGCGCGATGACTTTTTCGCTTTTTAAGCGCGCAAGCCCGGCACTGGCTGCCGGAGCCGTCATAGTAGCAAGCAGCACCGGCAGAATTCTACTCCAACTGCGCGCACCTCATCTAAGCGCCGGTGGCACATGGAGTCTTGTAGGCGGTGGCGTCGAGCCAGGCGAATCACCCGAACAAGCACTGTTTCGCGAAATTGCAGAAGAAACAGGCACAGCACTAGCGGGCAAACTACAACACCTGCACACGTACAAGAAAAAAGATTTCCAATACCGCAGCTACCTGCTGCGCATTCCAGAAGAGTTCGAGCCAACAGACAGCGAGGAATCAGCCGAGCACCGGTGGGTAGAGCCAAGCGACCTACCGCAGCCACTGCACCCAGGAATGAAGCCGCTGCTGCCAATCCTACTGCGAGTGCTAAAATAAATGCAATTTAACCCGGCCAAGGCCCGCAATTCGCTTGCGGGCTGCTTGTTGCGTGCCCGGTAAAATACGCCAGACCGCCGGCTATAAAATGTAATTCCATACGAGCTAGGTTGAAACTTTTATTAGCAGTCGAGGTGATTTATTTCTAAGTCAAGCAATTCCCAGTACCTTTATCGCGAAGTCGTCGTTGATCCCGTTATCCTGTCTACCGTCTATCTCAGGAATGCCACTTATAACATCAACGAAGTTGAGTTGATGGAGGAGATGAAGGAGCTGCAGGATCGGCTGATCGCTAAGATCAAAGAGGTCATTGATACGTGCCTGACCGAGCGGCAGCGCGAGGTTATGATCCGGACGTATATGGAGCAAAGAACGCAGATGGAGGTCGCTGACATGTTAGGGGTATGTCAGACGACAGTACATAAGATTATCTCTGGCAATATCGATTATTCCAACGGAGGGAGACGTTACGGCGGAGCACTAAAGAAGATAAAGAAGATCTGCGAGAGTGACCAAGAAGTAATCGGAATACTGGGTCGTCTTGAGGAGATAAAGGGACTTCTGAGCGAAACCTAGCTTAAAAACCCTCGTCTGGGTATAATGCATATTGCGATATATCTTGTGTGAGATGAGAGTTTTCATGATTTTTTGGAAAACTGCTACAATCCACAAAACGAGGAGATAGTTATGATAGGGGCGCGAATAGGTCATCTGACGATTACGACAGAGCTACCAAGACAGGACTCAAAGGCTTACTGGGAGTGCACATGTGACTGCGGCGGCAAGCGTCGCATCCAGGAGAGCGCCGTTAAGGTAGCGTTAAAAAATAATGAAGATCTCTACTGCTCATCTACTTGCAAGTCTGTACATCAGATGCTTGCCAAGGAGATGGGCAATGTCTATGGCAACATGACAGTTATCGGCGCGGAGGCCTCTACTGACAATCAAGGGGTCCTGGCAATCTTGCGCTGCTCGTGCGGAGCAGTATCAAAGCGTCGCTTTTCTAGAAAGGCCGAATGGATGAGCTGCACCTCTGAGTGTGCGGCTGAAATAAAGTACCGCGGCCAGATCGGATTAAAGCACAGTCTTCTTACTATCACTGGCGTTGCCCGTGATCATGAGGGCCAGTGGTGCTTCCAGGCTGACTGCGACTGTGGTCGCAAAACCCTGACGCTTGCGAGAAAGGTTCTCGATGGCTCTACACAGGGGTGCGGGGTGTGTCGGCATGATCCAAAGGTATCCTTTCCGCGTCAGACAAAATCTGCAGAAGTTCTTGCGCAAGCAGATGATCTTGCTGGCAAGGTGTACCCTGCTTATACGGTACTTGAACGGGCAAAGCATTATCCGCGAGCCAGACCTGCCTGGAAGTGCAAGTGTAATTATTGCGACAATGTTGTAGAATCTCTGAAAAAAGAAGAGATCGAGGCTGTGGAAGAGGATTCTTTCATTCCAAACGGCTGCAGTTCGTGTGCAAAGCGGCGCGCATTTGCTAGCAGGAATGCCTCCATGGTCGGGACTCGTATTGCCGGTCAGAAGCTTATCAAGTTCCTCGGAACCACGAAGAGTCACTCAGAGTGGGAGTGCGAATGCCCCGGCTGCGGGTCTATTACTACACAGCGCATAAACACCCTTCGGGAAGCCGCTAAGAAAAACAGAAATGCCTACTGTTCTCTATCTTGCTACCACCGCTCGACTGCCGCTGTGGACATTGGCAAGGTTTTCGGATCGCTTACGGTAGAGGCGCTCAATAAAGTTGCCACAGATGAGAACAAGATTGTGATGGTGGATGCCCGTTGTGTATGTGGCGCTCTTCGCACCGAGGCTTTGACAAAACTGCGTATGGGCAAGGCAACCGCATGCAGCGACCGGTGCTCGGCTATTGCGAGGCGCAAGACGCAGATGATCGGTAAAAAATTTGGAAAGGTTACTGTTACTGATATATTTGTCGCTCCTGCTGGGCAAAAGTACGAAGATGAGATTGTGGCAAGCTTGCTTTGTGAGTGCGGAAAGACGCACTACGCTCCACCTCATAAGTTGGAAATAGGTCATGTCACAAGCTGCGGCTGCGTACTTGCGGACTATCGTTCTGATTTTAGCGGAGAGAATAATCCAAATTGGCGTGATGGTTCTACCGAGGAGGTTCAGCTTGCACGAACCAGTCAGGAATATGTAGACTGGCGAAATGCAGTTTTTGCGCGAGATAGTATGACATGCCAGTGCTGCAAGTACATTGGACCTGCGAGCGGCGCCGGGATGAATGCTCATCACAAATATAATTTCTCTAAGTATAAGGATTTGCGGTACGACATTAATAATGGGATCACTCTTTGTCGTGCTTGCCACATTGGTTTTCACGCAGATTACGGCAATCAGAACAACAACCCTGAGCAAGTTGATGAGTATATCCGCAAATACGGAAACTCCCGTCCCCGGGCGATCCGGAGGACGGGAGCTGAGGAGAGCCTATAACTTTTTTTACTTCGAACCGGGTTGTTGACGCAACCCGTTTTCTTCTTACCACGAATAATCCGGTGAACGGTTGTCTGCAGACATAGAAAACCCGCCAATCCGGCGGGCTTCCTATTCAGATTTTTTCGCCTGGCGGGGTTTTAAACTGGAACCCCTTGTCCTTTTTGAGTCCGGTCTTGGGATGCAGGTGCATTATGTAATTTTTCATTACTTCTGCGTCTTCGCCTTCTAGCAGGCCGTTCTTGATATCCTCGTTGACGATATCTTTTAGGTGCTCGAGCGCCATATTTGATCCAAGCGACTTCCGTCCTTTGTTGGTTGTCGTAAAGGGCCTTGACAGAGTCCAGCACGCCCTGAAGCTCCTGTAGGTGCTGCAAGGCTTCCTTTGATCGGAGGCCGGTCGTACCCATCCCAGAGAAAACATTTGGATCAATCTTTAACACGCGACTTTGGACCTTTTTTAGATAGTCGCCCATTAGATTTAGATTATCACCGGTCGCACCTAGGTCGCCCTCGACGTAGGCCGGATGAAGACGACTTCCGCGTTCGAGGGCGCCAGCGGCCTTCTCAAACCGATCCCCGATATCCATGGCCAGGCGAGCCTTGCGAGCGTCGCCCTTCTGTAGGAATTTCTGCGCCAGGTCATACGCAGCAGCAGTCTTTTTGAACATGTAGCCCTCTCTATGGGGCCCTCTCTATGGGGCCCGGTATGGGGCCCGATATGGGGCCCGGTATGGGGCCCGGTATGGGGCCCGGTATGGGGCCCGGTATGGGGCCCGGTATGGAGCCCGGTTAAACTTTCATATTTCTTATTTACAGATTCATAGATGCAACAAAAACCCGCTTCGCGGCGGGCTATTTATCAAGGCCACATCCCTATTAAGGTGCCAATTCTTGGCAGGGAGGCGCGGAGTACGAGCCAGAGGGCGCTGGCCAGTAATCAGACTGATGTCATGGGTCATGACTACTGGGGGGTGGCCCCCCCCATCGCTGCTAATTATATTGTACAATAAGCAAGAAATCGAGCATAGGGAAGGGAGCAAGCCAATTAACTTGGAGACACCATGACTTTTAGACCATATACTGGAAAAGTCCGTCTTGGTAATTCAGAGACATTTCTAGATATCTCTGAACTTCCGGATGGATATGTACTTTCTCGCGAGGGTACGCAGATCATTGCAACACTCATTGATCAGAGAAAGCTCTCTCTTGAGACCCCGTCAAAGGACGCTGATGCCGCCACGAAGGGCTATGTTGATTCAGAGATCAACTCGGAAGAGTCTGCCCGCATCGCTGGTGATTCCGGCCTTCAGAGTAGCCTGGCGTCAGAAGCGTCAGCTCGCGTAGCTGCCGACACTGCTCTTCAGGTCGAGATTGATGCCGAAGAATCTGCTCGCGCTGCTGGCGATGCCGCTCTCAGCACTAGCCTCGGCAACGAAGCCTCGTCTCGTATTGCTGGCGATAGCAACCTGCAGAATCAGATCAATAGCCTGCTTTCGAACGTTACCCCTGAGTCACTCGACTCACTCAGCGAGATCGTCTCAGCATTCAAGGATGCCGACGGTTACCTCCTTGACGTAGTCAACAACCTCTCAACTGGCGCTAGCTCGGCCCTCGGCCTCGAGATCTCGGCCCGTGCTGCCGCTGATGCGGCTCTCCAGGTCGAGATCAACACTGAAGAGTCTGCTCGCGCTGCGGGGGATGCTGCTCTCTCCACCAGCCTCGGAAATGAGACGTCGGCTCGCGTAGCTGCCGATGCTGCTCTTCAGATCGAGATTGACGCCGAGGAATCAGCCCGCGCTGCTGGTGACTCCGCTCTTGCGACCAGTCTCGGTAGCGAGACTTCGGCTCGCGTGGCAGCTGACGCGGCTCTCCAGGTCGAGATCGACACTGAGGAGTCAGCTCGTGCTGCAGGCGATGCGGCGCTTTCAACCAGCCTTGGTCTCGAGACATCTGCTCGCGTTGCTCAAGATGGCTATCTGCACGATCTCATTGTAGACGAGGTCGAGCGCGCCTCAGGAGCCGAGGAGGCTCTGCAGGGTAATGTTGATGCCGAGGCGTCAGTTCGCGCTGCTGCGGTTATCTCTCTCCAGGGCGATATTGACACTGAGGAGTCCGCTCGTGCTGCCGGCGATGCCGCGCTCACGACCAGCCTCGGCCTTGAGACCTCGGCTCGCGCAGCTGCCGATGGCGTTCTCCAGGGCAACATTGACAGTGAGGCCTCGACCCGCGCCGCTGCTGATTCGGCCTTTGCGACCAGCCTTGGTACCGAGACCTCCGCTCGTGCTGCTCAGGATACCGTCCTACAGGGCAACATCGACAGTGAGGCCTCGTCCCGCATTGCTGGCGACAGCAACCTGCAGGGCCAGATCAACAACCTGCTGTCGAACGTTACTCCCGAATCACTCGACTCGCTCAGCGAGATTGTCTCCGCGTTCCAGGACGCTGATGGCTATCTCCTTGACGTGGTCAATAACCTCTCAACTGGCGCAAGCTCAGCCCTCGGCCTCGAGATCTCGGCCCGGGCTGCTGCGGATGCGGCTCTCCAGATCGAGATCGACACTGAGGAATCTGCTCGTGCTGCCGGCGATGCCGCGCTCACGACCAGCCTCGGTAACGAGACCTCGGCTCGTGCTGCTCAGGATACCGTCCTACAGGGTAACATCGACAGCGAAGCGTCAACCCGAGCTGCTGCTGATTCGGCCTTTGCGACCAGCCTCGGCACCGAGACCTCGGCTCGCGTAGCTGCTGATGCAACAAAGCTGGCGCTCTCCGGCGGTACCATGACCGGTTCTATTGCCATGGGCAATAACAAGGTCACTGGCCTTGCTGCTGGTACCGATGCTGCCGACGCCGTTACGCTGTCACAGCTGCAGTCAGCCATCACCGCAATTGATCCTGCTGGCAGCACTGGCCAGATCCAATTCAATGCCGACGGCTATGACTTCGGTGCAAGCGCCAACCTGACCTGGAGCAATGCGCAAAACGCCCTATTTGTAGGTGGCGCTGCCAAAGTAAATGGCGTAGTTTCTCTCGGTGAAGTTGCCGAGGTCCCGGCCCATGAAGCGGGCTATGGCAAGCTCTTCGCCAAGAGCGACGACGGTCTATACTTCGTTGACTCAGAGGGCGTAAACCACTACATCCTGACTGACGGCTACATTCAGCTGTCTGGTACATCTGTGACGCTCGATGCCAGCCCATCGCTGCCGGTTTGCCGCAGCCTGAGCATGACCGGCACTACGGACTTTACCACGTCAAATCTTGGTGTTGGTCGTTCTGTCACTGTTCGTCTCGTCGCGGGGGCAGCACAGCGTACGGTAACCTTCCCAGCCGGCTGGAGCTGGCTTGGTGGCGCAATACCAGCTGCCGTGCCAGCCAATAAAGTTGCATTGCTTTCGTTCATTGCTTATGGTCCAGAAAACACTGATGTAGTCGCTGCTTGGTCGTATAACGCCTCTGAGGCGATCAGCGGCGTCGGTGCGATTGGTCAGGTTGCCTTCTTCGATGGCACCCGCTCAGTCTCCGGCGAAGCGAACCTGACCTGGGATGCATCGAATGACCGTCTTGTTATAGGTACGGTTGCGTCACCAGCTGCCAACCTGCATATAGGCGGTAGCGCTCAGGTGGACGGCGCGTTTACGATGAACGGCGCAGTCACCATCGGCGATGGTTATGCTGACGTAGTTACCGTAAATGGTACCGCTACGTTTAACCAGCCGGTTTCGATGGGCTCGAACAAGATCACGAATCTTGCCACCCCCTCGAGCAACAATGATGCCGTCAACCTCGCCTTCCTTGAGTCACGTCGTCTGCTGACGATTCAGACCATCGCGAGCTCTGGCAGCGTCAATGCGACGAGCGACGTGGTGTTCGTGACCGGTTCCGGCGGCTCCATCATTCGTCTCCCGCAGGCGAATGCCGGCAACACTGGTAGGGTAATTGTTATTAAGAAGCGCAACTCCGGCGCCGAAGACAACGTTGGTACCGCTTCGGGCTCTGGCCAGACAATTGATGGCGCTGTCGCCGACTCATCGTCAAACCTTCAGGAACTGATGCTTGAAAACGAGTCGATGACCTTCCTCAGCGATGGAAGCAACTGGTTTATCATCTGATAATTAGAGGATGAAAAGAGACCGGGCCCTGAAAAGGGCCCGGTTTTTATTTGCGTGAGAGCAAGTCAGAATTCGGTTTCTGAAACAAGATCCAATACGGCGTCGACCTGGTCGGCGGCGTCACGCTGGCCAGCAGAATCAAGCGCAGCGGCAACCTTGACCAGCTCACTCATGAGTGATGCCTTGCGGCTCTGGCGAGCATTAAGTGCAAACTGAATCTGACCGAGCAGCTCGCGCTCAGCCTTTGTCAGCTTCTTGTCGCCTTCTGCCCTCTCCTGCAGCTCTTTCTTTTTCTTCTTTAGAAGCGAGGTCGGAATCTTCTTATCTTCCGGGATCTTAAGCTTCTTGTGTAGCTCACCTTTTTCCTCTAGGCTGACCGCCCCTTGCATCCACTCGTTATCTTTTCCTTTTGCCATTTTTTACTCCGGATAGCTTGCTAACTGCTTATCGTTCGAGATATTTAGTAGTCACGAATCTGACAGCACATCTACCTCTACGTGGAATCCGCGACTATTGAATGCAGCTATGGCGGCCTCGTCCACGGCCGAGGGCCGTGGGTAAGCGAACTTTACCCTGTTTTTTACTATATCTAGAGCCCTAATATATCCTACCTTCCTGTGCCCCAGGTAAACCTGAATGCCCTCATTCTGACTTGTGACGTGTCCAATAATAAGCGAATCTGTTCCAATATTCATCTTTGATGAAAGCCGCTTAGATTTTTTGCGCAGACGCGTATTCTGCTTGCGCTATTACTTGTTGCCGTATTACGCATGGCCAATTTTTCATTATTCAAGCGCGCCGAGCGCGAACTGCGATCCGAAGCAGGTGTTGCTGATTTTATCAAAGATCTTGGATCCAAGGCGGTGGACATGCTTGGACCGGATGTTGCAAAGGCCATAAAAGATTTGCCAGCTAGTTTTTTAACAGGCATTGTAGGCAAAGACGGCGATTTGCGTGCTGGCAAGAGCCCTTCGCCCGAGCAGGTAAAGAAATACATTCAAAGAGTGGTATCCGAACGCGAGAGTACCCGTCCTAGTGGCAAAAAGATCACTGTTACAAAACTCCATACCGTTCCAGGCCCGGCGGGATCTGATGATGCATTTTATAGCAGGATCCTGACCGGAATCGGAGCCCCAGCAACTCCAGAAAATAGAAGGTTCCTGTACGCTTGGCGAGCGGCAGAAGGAGGGACGGCTGCTTTTAATCCCTTTAACACTACACAGGGGGCTCCGGGAGCGACGAACTATAATGCGGCTGGTGTCAAGAACTACACTAGCGAGGAGCAGGGCGTATCAGCAACCGTTAAAACTTTGCTAAATGGCAGATATGGCGAAATCATATCTGCGCTTCGCGATGGCGGTCCTGGTGCTTCTCAGGCGGCTGCCCAAGCTCTGGCTCGTAGCCCTTGGGGTACTGGAGAGCTGGTACTTCGAGTGCTAAGGGGCAGGGGCCAGCGCAAGCCTATTTACCAGCTACCTGAGGCCGAGGGTGACGACGAAACTATTCATATGAATAGCTAATTCCGACCTTTGCTTGTAAATATAACTATCAATCCGGAAGCTCTAATTTAGACGAGGCCCCGTAATTACCGGCACTTGGAGACACATGAAATCGGACATTGACTGGAAATCCCTTGAGCTAGCGCTGAATCCGCAGACCGACAGGTCAATTGACTTTGCTTCAGCATCTGGTCAGTTTGCGAAGGTCGCGTTTGATGTTTATAAAAAGATCGGAGAAGAGGGCCTGTGGGAGCTGCGCGAAGCCGAAGACGGCCGCAAAGTTCTTGTTGCTCTTTATGAGGAAGCTGCTGAAAACATTAAGACCGCTTCAGCAAATGAGTGGTCGGCTCACCCAGACTCCTCCAGCAAGTTCGTGACTCTTGCCTTCCGTGGCGCTCCAATCTATAAATTCGCTGCGGCAGATTACGGATTTGACAAGTCGAGTGCCGGTCAGTTTGCTAGCTTTATTGTATCAAAGGCGCGCGATAGCTCATTTGTCGACGAGTTGGCCGACACCTTAACTCCCGCCCGCCGCGCCCACCTGCTAGATCTTATTAGTGATCAGGGGAAAACCAAATGACCGATATTAAGCGCCAGCTCCAAGCTTTTCTAAAGGCTGCAAGTACGGCCGTAGCCGAGGACTCAAAGGATTACTTTGTTTCCGATGTTCTAAATCGCATTGACGCAGCCTACACCCGGACGCGTGACGGCAGCCTCCATGCGCTGCACAATGTTGTAGCCGCCAAGGCGGATCAAGTAGTGATTAGTCGCGCAGACCTGCGCGACAACTGGATGCGAGTGGCGAGCCTCGGTCGGGCCGACGTTGTGCGCGATGAGATCGGCGACTTGCTCGGTGACACTGCTCCTTCGAGCGGCGTAGTCCGCAGCTCAGAGCAAACCTCTATGAATGCTGGCAAGGCTGCAATCGATATTTCGGTAGATGATTCTGCCAAGTACGCTGCCCTGTTCGGTGAACATGTTGCTACGAACAGCGTTCGCCTTGGCATGGAGACTATCCAGGCAGAAATGAAGGATTATGGTCTCGATAGCAAACTCACCCTTGCTGCGCAGGACTCGCGCTTTGCCGTATTTGCCGCGGAGCTCAGCGATGGAAAACGCACGGCCAGCGCCCTGATTCCAACCGAAGTCCGCAACGGTACCGTACTACTGCCATCAGTTTTCTTTGGTGCAAATTTCTCCGAGTTTAACAAAGAGAATCTCGGTAGCTGGGCAAGCGCCGGCGGCAAGACCGCAGTTTCCGCGGTCGGTCTGCTTGACAAACTGAACAACCTTGCTGGCCCAGCCGTTATCAAGGCTGCCGCCGACGCCTGGGATGCCGACATCGGCGTCGCCGGTGGCATCGGCTTTGATCTTGGCTCGCTTGAGTCACCTGTTCTCGCTCCAGCCGAGCTGCCATCTGAGCTCAGCCCCGCCGCGAAGCAGATGGGCGGAGCTGACTTTGAGCAGGTATTTAAGGAGGCCACGCTAAAGTGCGGCTCTGAGAAGCTTGCCTCTGCTCGCCAGATGCTCGCAAATCAGCTCCGATTTGCCAATGTTCGCCACGATAAGATTGTCGTAGAAAGCGAAATCGACAACGGACTGCGTCTGGGCACTCATATTCGCAGCGCCTCTGGTAAGCAGTACATCACTGTTCCGGTTGAGTTCGATGGTGGCAACGTGCTCCTGCCGGGCTTCTTCCAGGCCGGTAATCGTGTGTGCGAGTTCTCTGACTCTTCACTGCAGCGCATCGCGTCAGGATCAGATACCTCTTTTAATGCCGCTGCTTCTAGCTTCAAGAGCCTGGGCTTCAATGATCTCTATAAGATTGTTATCAAGAATGCCCAGTTTGGCAACCTAGCTGGTGCCGAGGAAGCGATGGCCGTAATCCTCCAGGAGCATGGCGAGGACCTTCACCGCCAGGCTTTCCAGGATATGGTTTCCATCATCCAGAAGAGCGCTACCATGGAGCGCAGCGATCTCGACAAATATGCCGATGAACTCGCCGCCGGTGGCAGCGAAACTGCGAATTATGTTTCAAATCGTGTGAACGCGGCCATGTTCGGCCTACTGGATTGATATATGCTGAAAATCGCAAAACTTGAGCAAGAGATCAGTAGCCTTGATGAGTCTGGCACAGACGAGGACACCCTCGCTGCCGCGGCCCTAGACTTTGCTGCTTACGACACAGACGATCTGCGCCGTGTTGCAGGCCTCGTAGCCGGGTTTGCAGATGCCCTTGATGCTGACGGTCACCGCGTTGCGGCTGATCGTCTGGATCGCGTACTGGGCAAGTTTGCATCGAACCCGGAGGCATTCTGGGATCCACCAAAACGCCGCAGCACAGAGATGCTCCCGCCCAATCGTTCCGCGCTTGGCGACATCGGCGCCAGCCTCAGCACCCGTCACTCACCCGACCTACCAGGAGTTCAGCTGCTTCGTGTGTCGGATGGCGTTTATCGCGATCCGGTAACTGACAAGATTTACGATTTTCACAAGGGATTTGTCTTGGATGACGGAACCAAGTATGTTGGAGGGTCGGTGTCTGCACAAACACCAGCCGGCAGCGAAAGATTCCGGCCACTGCGACAACAAATCGAATTCAGCAAGTGATTTGTTACCGGGGCCCAGGCGGGCCCCGGGTCATTTGTAATATAAACCATGGCAACAAAAAACAAAATCCTTGGACACATAGATCGCGATATAGTCATCAAGATGCTTTCTGATGGAGAAAGTCCTCAGAGCGTAGCCGAGTTTCTCAAGAAGAAGTATCCCGGCAAACATAACGCGCACCTAAACGTACACTGGAGAACAATACACGACTTCCGTGATCGCTTTATGCCTTCTGGCAAGCTAAGTAAAATTGCCATACAAGAGAGCGAAGTTCCACGCTGGGCAAAGGAAAATGCCGAGATCAAGGCCGAGCTAATCAAGTCGTCCGCCTACCAAGAGGCCATTGCTAAGCTGGCACAGGAAGAAATAAACGTAAAGAAAGAACTTGTGCAACTCCTTACCATAATCAAAGGACGCATGGAATTCTACTACAATGAGCTGCATGCCGGCGGCAAGATGGACGAGCGCAACGAGAAAGTACTACTAGATCAAATGAAGCTGCTCCTGTCTATATTGCAGCAGCAAGACAAAGCCGACACTGCCGCATCGGTCCAGTCAGCAGAGGTAAGCGTAAGTATAAATATTGTTCGTGACCATGCAACTGTTATCCGTGATGCAGTGCGAGACACGCTCGACAGCGTAGATCCCAACCTAGCGATTGAGTTCATGGAGCGTCTGAACCTGAAGATGAAGGAGCTCGAGTACACAGAGAACACCGGCCTTATCCCTCTTGGCGGGAGGATTAATGTTTAATTTCACAGAAGACAAACTTGACGACGAGATGCTGGAGTGCTTGAAGGGCATTTCTGCTAAAGCGGAAAGATGTGGAGTCAAAAAGCAGGACCTGGTGAAGTTCCTCTTCCTAGATAGAGTCCTGACTGATTCCCTCAGACATCTAAACACAAAGCTATCAGAGTCAGAGTACGAGGATCTGCTAAGCCACTTTGTTAGATCAGAAGTGAGTACCCTAAGAGAAATAGCGAACGGGTTAGTGTCAATCTTAGGCAAGAGCAAGGATCCTAATAGGACCCTGTCATTCTCTCTGGGTAAGGGATTAAAGAAAGAAGCTTATCCTATACGGGTAGATACAGCTGTATATACGGGTATTAGAAAGGATTTCCCCTCTCTGGCGTCTCGGGCGGCAAGCCTTATATCCTTGGGCGTTTTAGAGGCAGACGCGATTCGTAGAGTGATTTCTGACCTAGACATGGATGACCGCTTGGCCTTCCTTTCCTGGTATGGATTGAAGTACAAGTCCGGTAGGAATTTAGGCTACCTGAGTGCCCAGGAGGACGTTTTGATTAAAAAGGTTGCATACGGCCCCGAGGGCTCAGACAGTGCGTTCGCCTACGAGTTCATGCGCAAGCAGCCTGCACAGGAAGCCTCTGTGGAGCAGCCAGCGCGCGACCGCTACACCGACCCGATGTCTGCGGAAGAATTTAAGAATATGCGCGACAAGATGGTCGGGCGTACATTTGCTATAGACAAACTACTAGAAAAATATCGCCATCTGCTCAAGGAAGAGCAGTTTGATGCAGTCGAGGACAGCCTTAACATTCTTCGAAAGAGCATCCGCAAGCTCAAGGTTGCCACCCTTCAGGACGTTATTGAGAAGGTAGCTTTCACTGCGGAGCAGAACGATTGGTTTGAGGGCGCTGACGTAATTCGCAAGATAGCTGCCCCGGACGAGGCGTTCGTAAAGGTTGCTGGCTCCATCTCCCGTCCCGATGACCTGGACGCAGTCCTCAGCTCGCTCGAAGAGATCTCGGCTTTCCTCCGCCAGCGCGCAATTATCAGGGAGCTGTCAGCGAGAGATATCGACATCTTTAATCTTGGCTTCGGCCATATGCCCGAGATCGGTGACGCTGCTGCAAAGCTGATGGAAGCGTTCAACGGCTCAGCGAATAAGATTGACGACCTGGTCGGCAAACTACGCGCAGAGCTCCAGCAGCAGACGGCTCCAAAGATGGCTCCCACTGCTGTTAAAACGGTCGTGAGGCCTCAAGACCTTCCGCTCGTCAAGGCACTCGAGCCAGCTCCTCCGAAAGCATCTGAGGGCACTACAGAATTAGCCACGCCAGCTACACCGCCGCCCGTCCAAGCACCCAAGGTTTGATAATGAAAACCGTTGCCTCTATAATGAAGCAGGTGGCATCATTAGCAGCAGCCAATGGTCTGCCTAGGCCTTTTATAGTTGGCGGGGCAGTTAGAAATATGATAGCCGGCGCTGACCCGGTTGACTATGACATTACCTGTGGCAGTCCGGACAATATTGTTCTGGCAGATCTGGTTGCCGAGTACTTTGGCGTGCCAGTCTATGAAACAGGCAGCGGCGCCAAGAAGATGATCGTGGATGGTACAGAACTGGACTTTGGCCCGCACATGCTCTACATAGAGCACAAGGACGGGGCATTTGCATCCGAGCTGTACAGCCGAGATTTCACAATTAATACGATGATGATCGCCTGCGACGATGGTCACTTTCTTGATATCTGTGGCGGACTGGAAGATTTAAAGAGCAAAACCCTGCGATGCCCACTGAGTCCCGAGATTACGTTTCGCGATCCGGTCAGGCTCCTGAGGGCGATAAAATACATCGCAGAAGGAATGCGGCCAGAGCAGCAGCTTGAGGACGAGCTGATCAAGCAGTTCCATAAAATTGAAAAGATTAATCACAGGCATGCTGGCAGAATCATAAATGATGCGATTCGAAAAAATCCTGAAATAGTCAACTGGCTGTGTGAGCACGACCTTATCAAGCACATACCTGTTACTAAGCTTGTGATGAGAGAGCTGGCTCGCCAGAGGATGCTGCACCATGTCTGATATAAAGCGCTGGAAACAAAACATTATAAACGAAGCTCTTGCCCTACACAGGGATCACGGGCCTGACGCTGGATGCATTATTCTGGCAACCGCTGACTGGTCAGAGGACCATCCGCTGACGGGCGACGATGCTCGCGTTCCGCCGTTTTTCAGGCAAAATTATGACTATGGCTCGGGCGAGGGCCTCCAGGGCCAGCTGGACGAGTACCGCAAAAGAGCCGCCAAGTCGCTGAAAAAGCGTGTGTACGAGGCCTACTCGCTTGATTCCGCAATCCCAACAGAGGCCTATTGCGGAAAAGAAAGAAATCGCAAGTACTGGAAGTCTGCTGGATCTAGCAAAGCAGTAAGAGATTTCTTGAAGTATATAGAGCAGGTGTCATGTTGAAAAAGCTAGCTGTCATCCGGACTCCAGATGGAATAAATCGCTGCCCATTTGGCCTTGGTATCCAGGTGGCCTGCCGCAATGCCGGCGACGCAGTCCTGCGGATGGAGGCTCTGGCGAATGTCGATCCAGAGTCCAGGGATGTGCAAAAACAGCACAATGTCGCCGCTTATGCTCTGCACGGTCAGGGCCGGTGTGTATTTGCCGACAAGCTTGCCGAAAACGGCAAGGTTGTTCACTGCGATTATGGCGAGCCAGGTGCCGGCATATCTGATTCGGCCATGGATGCCATACAGGTATATCCGCGTATGTTTGGAGCCATGGGCATTCATGGCTATTATAGCTATCCGCTTGCCAGTTACTGGGACAACCCCGGGAACGCAAACCTGTTTGATGGCATCTATGGCTATGCCAGTCAGGATGATGCCGGGCTAATAATAAATGCAAATTCTACGGAAAACACAGAATTAGTAGGCCCTGATCTGAAGAAAACACAGCAGGTCCTAGACGATTTGTTCGCTGATGAGGAAAACAATGAATGACGATCTTCTTGACATTATCAATGACGACATCCTACTTGGCGAAGGGGATGATGGCTCTGTATTTGAAGTAGACATTCTCCCTGGTTCAGACAAGTCGCTGGACCGCAGCAAGGGCGGCGATGAGGACGAAGAGACCGACTGGGAGCACCACGGTGATCACAGCAAGTTCCTATCTTACCTGGCTCAGAAGATGGACGGGATCCCGCGCCACAAGGGGCACACCACGGTTGGTTGCGAGCGTGCTATTGCCTACCTGAAACGCCTAGATGCCGAGATCAGCAAGGCGATTCGTTCGGATGAGAAGAACACCATTGACGAGGAAGAGGCCGAGAGCATCCGCGATAAGATCTACGATTATGTTGCCCGACTGGAAGAAGCGCTCGAAGGCCTGGCCTCCAAGAAGTCGCGCCGCAAAACTGCTGCTTTTAAGCTGTCGTCGTCCGTTTTTACGCGTATCGGCGCCGACGGCGATCCGGCCTACTACATTCGAGCCGAAGCGGACGGTCAGGAGACCCTGCTCCCGGTAGCTCTTGAAGAGCCGTCTGACATCCAGGTTCGCGCTTATATGGAGTGGGAGTCGGGCCAGTTCAAGAAAGAGGCCTCGTCGGCCCGCATCGTTCTCATGGCAGATCCTTTTCTCCACGAGATCACGAATATTATAATTCGCTCACATGTGACTTATGGTCGCAACATCGAGACGGTTTATCGCGATCTGGCCAAGAAGTACACCTTCACCGACCGCGACCACCTATCGGTCCACTCCCTGCTCCGCGAGAAAGGCATGTTGATTGACCGCGACTTTAGCCGGATCGGAGAAGAGGTAGAGATCGGTACCCAGAGCATAGGCAACAAGTCCTATCCAGCCTGAGGAAAATATGACAATCTGGGACGAACTTTACAAGGATCTTGTTAAAAGCGAGCTAAAACAGGACGGCCTTAGTGCCGAATCTGGCGAGCATTTCAAGACCGTTGAGGCCAAGGTAGATGAGCTGCGCGCCAGGGTTTGCCTTGACTCAGCCTCGCATCTGACCAAGCAAGCTTCTCTCAAAAAGCAGGCATCTGCAGCCTTCAGGCTTGTCATTGCAGGGGATGCGGAGCACGACCTCTCCGAGGTCAAGTCCTATATCGCAGGTCTAATAGAGCTGCGCCGGTCGGGCATAGATAGCCTTGCAGTCATGGATGATATCAAGAATAAGTTTGCTCACAAGGCAGGGCTTGTGCGCGAGCACAAGGCCGAGTTAAGGGATTTTATCGAAAAGCTGCTATCAAAGTACAAGATCGAGATGCCCGCGCCTGTGCCAACTCTGTACAACAAGCCGGAAGGCAGCGCCTCAAAAGAAGATAACGAGACCTTCGAAAACATATCAGACAAGCTAAAGCACTGAATGCGGCTTCAGATTGCAATAAGTCCGGCTTCAATAGCCGGATTTGTGTTTATGGAGAAAGCAGATGGTAAGCCCTAAGAAAGTCAAGGCGTTAACGTCAAAAGACATCTTCAATGAAATCAAGAGAGACATCTCGATCATTGATCCTGTTAGCTTTGCAGAAAATAATCTGACCATAGATGGAAAACCATTCGACCTATCAGGGTCGGGATGGAAGTACATGGCAGAAATATACCGGGCAGTATCTGCGCAGGTAGAGAACAAAGAGGCAAAGCCCATTATTCTGCTAAAAGGCCGCCAGGTCGGTGCCACTATTATGGCCGGAGTGCTGAGCCTGCACATGGCCAGCTCTGGACTGTACAGTACCGAGTCAGGCAAACCACCTATTCGAGTAATGCATGTTTTCCCAGACCTCAAGCGCTGCGGCGTCTATGCAAAGGATATTCTTGCAAATCTGATTAGCGGTGCCAAGGATAACTATATTGGCAAGCGAGCTCTAAAGGTTACCAGGACGGTAGATCTAGAGGACACGCAGACGCAGAAAAACTTTATCGGAATGAGCAAGATCCGCGTCGACTCGATAGGCAAGTCCGGCGACCGTATTCGTGGTAGTACGCAGGATGTGCTGCTTTATGATGAGTGCTTTGTATATAATACGATGCTAAAGACAGATAAAGGAAAGATCAAAATAGGTAAAATATACGAGGCATTCAAAAATGGCCAGGAGCTGCCATTTGTTCAGACAATTAACGAGCAGACAATGCAGTTTGAGTACAAGCAGGTTGTTCATGCTTGGAAGCGCGACCCCAAGCCGATCTACGAGCTCAAGTGCGGGAAGTACAAGGCGAAGTGCACGAAAGATCACAAGTTCTTAACAGAGCGCGGATGGGTAGAGGCCCAAAATCTAAAACAAGGCGACTTTGTCATAGGGTGGCCAGGTAATAAGTCGCAATACTTGAAAGCCCTGAATGACGACCAGCTCCAGATTGCCATTGGCTCTTTTCTTGGCGATGGAAATCTGCAGGAGTATGCGACTAATTCATATAGGCTGCGCGTACTACATGGAGAAAAGCAAAAAAACTATGCAGAGTGGAAAGCCTCCATGTTTGGGGTTTCCTGCAAGTACATTCCTGAGCAGGGCAAGTACAAGAAGCCTGGGTGGTGGTTTGCCACCAAGGGATTCGGAATTCCAGGACACTCGTTCCCCAAGAGCGAAAAAAAGACATGTCCGCAGTGGATAATCGACAAGCTCGACTGGAGAGGGATTGCAATATGGTTTATGGATGATGGCAGCAATGCTGACTCCAGAAAGAGAAGCATTACCCTTTGTACCAACTCCTTTGATTCCGATTCCGTAGACAGGCTTGTTGAGAAGCTCGAGAGCATGGGAGTCTCGTGCCGCAAAGCCATGGTGGGCGGCAAATACTATGTGATCAGAGTAAACAAGGCTGGGTCACAGGAACTGTTAGGCAATATTTCAAAATATTTGCACCCAGACCTCCACTATAAAACAGACATAATTTGCGATAAAAAATACGCCTATCAGTGGAATAAAGAATTTAAGCAGTACTCCTACAATGTTGTTTCCTCATTCAAGTCACTGGACCGAGAAGAGGAAGTCTATGATATCGAGGTAAATGATAATCATAATTTCGTTGTCACAGGTGCAAATAAAAAAGGGCTACAAGACGGTGGAATCCAGGCGAAGAATTGCCAGGACATGACTCGCAGCGCCATAGAAAATACGCTAAAGGTTTTGACCGCAACCCCATACGGTGCTCCGACTAAGGGCGTCCAGGTATTCTTCGGCACTCCTAAGCACTCCGGGTCCTTTTTCTGGACTATGTGGGAGGACTCGGATCAGCGTTTTTACCAGCTGCGATGCAAGCACTGCGATCACTACTTTTTCCTGTATAATCTAGAAAATGATGACTGGAATGAGATCTGGATCAAAGAAAACCTGATCAAGTGCCCATCATGCCTAAAGACGCAGGACAAGCGCGAGGCGGTAGACCTGGGTCGCTGGATAGCAACCCGTCCGACCAACGCAAAGGGCGAGCCACAGAAGTATATAGGCTATCACTTTAACATGATACTCAGCCCGCTTTTCACAAAGGAAAACGTTCTCGAGTACTGGCCGCAGCACAACAAGAATGCATCGGAGCGAGCATGGCGGAATGAGACAAAGGGGCAGTTCTATTCAGCTAGCGAGGTTCCGATTACCCTTGAGGAGATCTATGCCACCGCTCTTGACGAGTCCAGGGGCGTAGCGAAAAGCATAACAAACCCAGCGGGAAAGAGTTTTTTTCTTGGCATGGACTGGGGCGAGAAAGTAGAGTCGGATGCAGACCTAGAGGTGAAGCGCGGCAAATCTTTCACCTGTGCAGTTATACTGTCGGTTGACCACACAGGTGTGCTGACTGTAGAGAATGCCGTAAGGCTAAAGAAGAACGACCCAGACTACAAAATGAATGTTGTTCGCAAGTTAATAGCTGATTTCCACATAGATCAGTCGGCTGCCGACTTCTATTATGGCAACGATTTCGTTCGACTAGTGCAGCATAATGAAGGACTTAAGGATAAATTCCTTGGCTGTACAAACCTGAGCAACTCCAAGCGGGCTTTCTCTTACGACGAAAAAGACCTAATGGTAGGCGTAAACAAGGATCAAGTACTTGATGAGATATATGCGCTGCTCAAGCGCGGTCGAATCAAGATTCCGGCAAAGGGAGATAGCCTTGAGCTCCTGGGCTGGCTCGTAGATCATATTACTTCAATGGAAACCCACACAAAGACGAAAGACGGCATAGTGCTCAAAACGTACAAAAAGGGGGTTATCCAGAATGACGGATTAATGGCACTGATGTATGCTTATACAGCTTACAAGTTCATGGTAACTCGCAAATTTACTGAGCGAAGTACCGAGGGTGTAAATAAAAAGAAGCAGGATGACGCAGTCGTTCCCATCGTTGGCTATATCCCAAGAATGCGCTGAGGTAGAACATGGCAGATAATCACAACAAATGGGGAACTGTTGACTGGCAAGCTCCTCCCGAACCGCTCGCTCTTGCATCCCGACCTGACGGCAAGACGCCTTACCGGCCACCGGCTTACTCTAACGTCTCGGTCCCCGAGCGTACCCGTGAGCTTGCTATTAGCGAGGCCGCGCTGCGATCACTTGGACCTGAGCGCCGCGCCCAGGTTGAAGAAGAGATCTTGAAAAAGAGCGCCGTCGGCGGCGATTCCCGGATTGCCCTTGGGACTGCCGTTGCTGCGGGTAGACAGAGCCTCATCAAGACCGCCGCCGCTTCGGAGCTAGGCGGCCAGCTGCACATCGCAGGTCGTGGCAACACGACCAATATGATGCCAAACCTGTACTCGCCGCTGTTCCTGACGGCAAATCTGCAGCTGCCGCGTGACCGCATCACGGCAAATGCATGGAATCGTGCATTTTACGAGACCAATCCCCTGGTTCGCAACGCTATAAATCTACACGCAACTTATCCAATCAGCAAGATGACTATCAAGTGCAAGGATAAGAAGATCGAGAGAAAGTATCTCGAGATGGCAAAGCGGGTTGATTTGTTTAACGTGGTACAGCAGGTGGCGCTAGAGTACTGGATGATTGGCGAGGTCTTTCCATACGCCGAGTATGACGAGACTCGCAACATGTGGTCAAAGGTATACTGCCACAATCCGGACTATGTAGTCGTCAAGCGCACGCCCGTGCCTGGTGAGTCTATCATTGCGCTCAAGCCAGACCCCAAGCTGCTGCAGATTGTCCAGTCAAACGACCCTGTTCACCGCGCCTATCGCGACAAAATGGATCCGGGCCTACTAGATGCAATTGCTCGCAACGAGTACATTCCGCTCGACAACTTTAATATCAGCCACCTGAAGAACGAGTCAACTGCGTACAATACGCACGGCTCTTCTGTCATCGTTTCGGTATGGAAGGATCTCGTTCTATGGGATCTTTTCCGCGAGAATAAGTTTATCCAGGCCGACGCAATGGTAAATCCGATGACCTTGGTAAAGGTTGGTGCATCGAATGCCGAGGGCCACTATCCGCGCCAGGAAGAGCTCGCCGCCATGCGAGATGTATTTGAGCACGCTCAGTATGATAAGGATTTCAAGGTATTTACCCATCCCGACGTTACGATTGAGCGAGTCGGCTTCAATGGCGGCATTCTTGACATTTCCGCCGACCTGAACTTTATCCTGGATAACATCTTCATCGGCCTAATGGTGCCAAAGGCAGTTATTACGCAGGAAGGCGCTTCGTATGCGTCGGCGTCGGTGGCGCTAGACGTTATCCGTCAGAGGTACAACAACTTCCGTACGAAGATGACCAACTGGCTCGTAAACAAGATCTTCGCGCCAATGGCCGAGGCCAATGATTTCTACGAGACAATCGACGGCCAGAAGCACCTGGTGTTGCCCGATGTAGAGTGGAATCAGATGACCCTGTACGATGTTGATACGTACATCGGGCATTTGCTCAACCTTATAGAAAAAACGCCTCCTACTACTCCCGTTGGGGTTAGCCGTGGCACCGTGTATCGCAGCCTCGGGCTGGACTTCCAGGATGAGCTAGCCAATCAGCGCAAAGAGACCATCCAGATGGCTATTCTCGCAAAAGAAATGGCAGCAATTGCAAAGATGTCGCTTTCTGAGTTGCGTACGCTTGATCCGGATGCGCCTATCATAGAGAAGGACGAAGCACCGCTCCCAGGAGTAGGAGCAGAGACGGGGGCAGAAGGAGGCGCGCCCCCTGACATGGGCGCCGGCCTGCCGCCGGACATGGGCGCTGGCCCGCCGCCTGGTGGAGCGGAGCCTCCGCTGCCGCCGATGTAACGCATGAATATTAAATCTGATATAGCTGCCTATGGAAAAGGGGATCGAGCCGCAGAAATGCGGCTTGCCGCTTTTGTCCATCAGTGCGAGTCTCGCCATGACGTGGTCGGACTAGAGATCTTATCCGAGGCCGGAGGTAGGATTGGAGAGATGGTTCGGCGCGCAACCGCCAGCGTGCGAGCGGCGCTAGATAGTGGCAAAAAGGCCTCCGCGGCCAAGCGCAAGTTGCGTGATCACTTGGCACAAATCGACAGACTAGGCTTCAACACCGATATCGCCAAAGAAGATCGCAGGTGGGTGCCGCTACTACGCGAGGCGGCCCAGCTAAGGTGGTCGATAAAGCCGGATCAGGAAATGTATAATATTGATCTAGAGATAAGGAATAAGATACGCAGAGCCGCGCAACTTGGTGTTAAAATATGAAGACTCAGGTTCAAAAAGTAATGGAGCGACTTGAAGAATGGCGGAAGCCAATTGCCAATCGCATGCAGCAGGCTGTGTCAGAGGCCGCTCTTCCTGATGTACACGACAAGGACCATGATCACGATCATGGCGATGAACCGGCAGATACCGCCAAGAATCTACCAGCCGGTGCTCGACCGCCTCGGGTAACATCTGGATTCGGCACGAGAGTTAGTCCCATTGATGGGGTTAGGCGTATGCACTATGGCGTTGATATCGGTGCAGGCAGGGGCCCCACGTATGCCGCTGTAGATGGATACATTCTGCACGCAGGACCAGCCGGTACTGCAGGAAACATGGTAGTAGTTTATCGCAAAGGCAGCGACGGGAATGGCCACCAGTACAGATACATGCACCTTGACTCAATATCAGTAACACAGGGCCAGAGGGTGAAGAAAGGGGATCTCATAGGTACGATGGGCGAAACGGGCCGCGCCAAGGGAGTACATCTGCACTTGGAGCACTTTATACTGGTACCGGCAGGGGATAAAGTTCAAAAAATGCACATTCCCCCTACGGCAGAGGAAATAAACGTAGCAGTACCAGGGGCAATCAAAGGCAAGTAGATCGCCGCCCAGTGCAAACATAAGAATAAACTAGTACGATATTGGGCCGATTTTGAGTTAAACAGGAGCGCTATGCCCAAGTATCTGAGCAAGGCACAGGAAAAAACCTGGAGGAGGGCAAAGAAAGCCTTCAAGTCCCAGTCCGGTCGCAAGCCGGGCAAGAAGGATTGGCCATTGGTCATGCATATTTTCAAGAATATGAACAAAACTGCCGCCAATATAGTGATCGAGCCTTACGAAAAATACGTTCAAGATGGAATTGATCTTGCAGAAAAGGTCATGGGCTCCGGCTATTTCTCAGGAATTAAGAAAATAGTCGTACAGGCGGGCCAGACGCACCACTATGGCCAGGTCTTGTCTAATGATCCAGAGACAATATACATCTCTGCAGACAGGATAGAGCGCGAATTTGCGTCAATTCCGCTGGAGCGGGCTTTTCAAATGGCTTCAACCCTTTGCCATGAGGCCGCCCACATAAAATCGAAGTTCCAGGGCGGTGAGAACCCTGCCCTTGCCGAAGAGCAGAGGTTTGCCCACCTATTTGAAGAGAAAATAAAGGCAAATCCTAAGGATTTTGAGAAATTCACGAAGGCAGCGTCCAGCTCTGCAGACATAGTACGCATCGCTCACCTGGCAGATGCCAGCGGCCACTATGCGGCAGCAGATTTCCTTGATGCGGCGCTAATAAAAAGTGCTACCGACCAGATTGATGCCGAGCAAATAATCAACGGCGTTGGCGCTCTAATTGGCTACATGGTCAGTCGAGTATCTCCCGAGAAGCGGGCGAGCTTTAAGCAGAGCATAATTCGTAAAATTAGTCAGGTAGGCACCGATCTTGCTCAGAAAAGAAAGAACCCGTCGGCTGGCATCGGCGCGGTATTCGGACTACTAAAGAACCTGCTGTCAGGCCTAGACGCAGCCCAGATCTCCTATATCATGGGACAGATACTGTCGAGGTATTCATGATAAAAAACGCAGGACCGGAGCCCACCGGAATAACGGATCCATCAACTGGCAAGAAGGTCTACGTCTCTACCACGGCCCGCATTACTTTTCGCAAACTGCATCCCGAGTGGGTCAAGGCGAAGGTAAAGAATTCTGCCTTGAATGACGAGATTGCGAAACAATTTGCTGCCGCTCCCGTTCTAGAGATATTTCTCTCAAAGAAGAATAAGAGCGAGGCCGGTGACGTCCGAGGAACCGAGTCCAGCAAGTTTGTGTGCATACATCGCAATTCCTATGTTCTTGTTATTGCAGCAAAAGGCACCCATAACCTGCCCGCTCCGCCAGCTCCAAAAGAGATTCCCGCATCTATTAAGCTTGCAGAGCAAAACATAAGAGTGGCCCAGGGCCGAGATGATTTCTTGCGCGCCCACCGTGGCTGGCTAGAGGACCACTATTTTGACCTGTTTATTGGGCAGGCAGCCCTTGATGAGAAGGGCGCGCAGATGCTGCGCGAATATGCCGAAAAGAATGGCGGGTTCAGGGCCATCAAGAGTATGACTGCCGATCAGGCAAAGCAGGTTGCCAGCAACCAGGCCAGCGCAATGGCGCGAACCATGCTTTCCGAGGATCAGCGCGGTCAACTTACGCGTGAACCGGGCCTACTGAATGATCGTCCAGGTAACCTTGCAGTTCCTTTTGCATTTCCTCTTGAGTGAATGGTGATGAGTATGCGTAAAAACTCAAATGTGGAATTTTCTGTCCCGGTCTCAGATAGCGAGAAGGCTCGTGCTGCAGATCTCCGGGACAAGATAAAAGATTTTTGCGAGCATGTCGAGAAATTTGAAGATTTTTTCGAAGTCCTAACTGAGTCACTGGACCAGATAACTTCGGGGGATCAGCTGCTCCCGATAGGTGCACTCTTTAAGAAGTATCAGTACAAGCTCCGATCACACTTCAATAACTGCGTTAAATCATTTTCTCTCGTCCTGGTGTCGTACGGCAAGCTGTATTCGGAATCAAGAACCGATCAGATACGCGATGTAATAATCAACACATTTTCAGAGGCCCGCACTGAGTTTATAAACTTGATGTCTATAATGGATGACTTTGACGCAGAGAGCTTTATTGCAGACGCAAAAGCATCTCAGCAACAAATCAATAATTATCTGGAAAAAGTACTGGTTAGCGCCCGCGATGAGTGGATCTCACATATAGACAAGAATATACTTGGAAAATTAAAGCTGGCATCCGACTTCTCGCTCGTAAAGGTAACAAAATGATAATTAAATACGGAACATCTCAACCTGCCACCCTTGTAGACACGAAGAATATCCCGTCGTGGCTAAGCGATGAAACGATCCCGGTAGCTACCGGCACTGACGCTTCAGAATCCGCTTCCGACCAGGAAGATAGCGCGGAGGAAGAATGAGCATTATCAAGAGTGGGTTTATCGCAGGCAACTCCTTGGGAATTGTTGACAATGCGAAGCTGAACGATGACCCGGCCGTGCATGCTCGATTTGCTGCCGTAACCGATACGCTGCGAGCGGAACAGAAGAAGCGCGGCGCCACCGAGTTGTCGCCATATGTTGACGACTTTCTTTACGCCAGCTGCATCATGATGCACGCCGCAGAGTCGGCCCTCATCAACCAGGAGACCGGAGAGGTTATCAAGACCGCGGATGGCAAGTCGGTTGCGGGTTGGTTTGAGCGATATGATGCAGAAGGTGGTCGCGAGACTGCTCGCTGGGTCAGCCCGGATGGAATTCGTCCGACAAAGAATAACAATGGAGATATTTTTCCAGAGACCGAGCTTCTAAAGGCCTATAAAAACTGGATCGGGAAGCCGCTCTGCAAGGACCATGTTTCAAGCTCAGTCGATGGCATCCGGGGCGTAATAGTTGATACTTTTTATGACCCAAAGTTCAAGCGTGTTCACGCGCTCTTTGCGCTTGACAAGAAGAACTACCCAGACCTCGCCCGCAAGGTAGAGGCTGGATACGCCACAAATGTCTCAATGGGAACTGCCGTTGGTCGCTCCATCTGTAGCGAATGTCAGAATGTGGCCACCGTAGCCTCTGAGTTCTGCGGTCACGTCCAGGCGCGCACGCACTATGGCGAGATTAACCTTGACCTAAATCCAATCGAGCTCAGCATCGTGGTGACGGGAGCAGACCCGCGTGCAAAGATTCGCAAAATTGTTGCCAGCCTAGATGAGTATCGCGCCCAGGCAGATGCTCTGCGCAAGATTAAGGGCATTCCCCTTGAGGCGCTTGCTGCCGTTGATGGCGAAATTGGCAATCTGCAGGAAGATATTGAGAGAGGGACGCCGCCCGAGGACGTGTCGCTTGATCGCCTGTTTAAGCTGATAAGTCTTGTAAAGGCCAATGATGAGACAACTGGTGCTCTAGAGATGGCGTCGGCTGACCTTTTCAAGTACGTGGGTCGGGTTGGTCTGAATGCTATTCATTCAGCCATCGTTGCCTCAAATGAAGACAAGAGCGAGGAACTTTTTGAAGCTTTATCAAGGATAAAGAATCTTTCTGACTCCAAGGACATGGTTGGAAAGGCATCCGAGACAATCGGCAAGCTTACAGAGCTTGCGCTTAATGCACCTGACAATGCCGTTGGCATTGGCCCTTCTTCCGCCACAGGGTCCTCTTCACTGGGCGCTGATGCGCTTAGTGGAACAGGGACCAGGGGGCCTGCGACCGCTGATCCGACCGGCACCGAGAACTCCGGCACAGGGATTGACTTCTTTGGTCGCAATAGCATATCCGGCGGACACGGCTCTCCTCCAGAGGGGGCCCTGTTCGGTGCAGCATCCGCGTATAGGGATGTTCCGTTGAAAAAAGGTGCAGCGGAGTACGAAAAACACTCTAATGCTATTTCAGAAAGAATAACATCTATTAAAAACAGTTTGGATAGTTTGAAATCGTGTCTCCCGACCCAGAAGGCGGGAGTGGGAACAGGAGATATTATGACGTTTGATGAACTACGGAAGCGTGCTAATCTGCGTAAGAAAGCTTACATGCAGGGTACAGAAGAGCCAAAAGCCTATGCCCCCATGGGCGATCCAGATCTACGTGATGGCGACCACCACCTCCATGGCGAGGAGCTCGATACTTCCGTAGCTAATCCAGATCAGAAGGTAAAGGAAATGCTGCACCGCGCCTCGCTCGATGAGCGCCGTGCGCAGCGCGCGCATAAGCTAAAGGCAATTGCCGAGGCAGCGGTTGTCGTCAAGGATATGGCTGGAAAGCCAGCCGGCGTTATTGCCGATAAGAAATTTGTTCCAGCTGCGAAAGCCGACGATGGACACGCAGAAGACGCAGAAGATCAGGATGCCGATGACAAGGATCTGATGAAGGCCGAGGCCGATCTCCTGCGCCGTCTCGAGATCCTAAAGGAAGCCGCCAAGAAGAAGGGCAAGAAGGATCCAAAAAAGGATATGAAGTACTCAGAGGAAGACAAGAAGGATATGAAGGCCATGAAGGGCGATAAGGATTCGAATGAAAAGGGTGCCAAGCCCATGAAGAAGAAGGCTTATCCACAGGGCACCGAGGAGCCAAAGGCTTATGCTCCTATGGGCGACCCAGATCTGCGCGATGGCGATCACCACCTCGGTGGCAAGGAGCTTGACACCAAGGTCGGCAATCCAGATCAAAAGGTCAAGGAACTCATTCAGCGCGCCGGCCTCAAGGCCCGCCTGACGAAGTCTGCCAACCTCGGCCGCTCACGCTGGTCGGTACTTGCAGGCGACAAGGAAGTCTTCAGCGTTACCGCTGGCGACGCCTACAATGTTCACCTCAACAAGCAGAGCGACGTTGCCGGCAAGACCTGGGGCGAACTATTCGTATCGCCAGAGTACGGCAAGCAGCTCATGGCTCAGATCCGTGCGGGCAACATCTCCAAGCTCGCAGCTGAGCTTGATGCCGCCAAAGAGTCTGCTGCTGACGCGCCGATGCCAGCTCCGCCCGCGGACGCCGGCATGGCTGCGCTTCCCGCTCCAGGACCAATGGTCGAGCCAGCTCCCGAGCCCGCTCCTGGTAAAGAAGCTGATGACATGAAGGATCGCGTCATGGGCGCGCTTGAGAAGCTCGAAGGCTGCGTTGCGGACCTCAAATCTGCCGTCCTTGGTGATGACGCCGGTGTTAGCGATGTAGACGTAGATGCGCCAATGGCTGCTACCGCCTCTCTGCAGCGCGGGATGTTCGAAGCTCATGCTTCACTGAACTCACTCGCTAGCGAACTCCGCTTCCTCGCCCGTGATGCCAACCTGGCTGACCCAAGCGTTCGTCTCGCCGCTCGCGCTGCGATTCGCGACAGCCACCTGGCCGTAATCGAGGCAAATGAGCGCGTTGCTGCGTATCAAGATGCCTGCGCCGAGGACGACGCCATGGCTCTTGATGACAAGGAGCTTGATCAGGTAGCCGAAGAGGTTGAGAGCGCCATTGATGAGCACATCGAAGGCGACCCATCTCACGATGACCTGGAGCAGGCTCTGGACGACCTTCGCGAAGAGCTCAAGGCCCTCGAGGACAAGGTCGAGGACGTCGCAGAGCAGGTAGAAGAAATGGATGAGGACGAGGACGAGGATGAGGAGAAGGAGGCTGATGCTATGGATGACATGTCCAAGCGCGCCGCCATGCGCCAGCAACTCGTTGCTCGCGCCGCCAAAATGGACATGGTCAGCTCTGATCCAATGCTCAATGTTCACGGCAAGGGCGAGGGCAAGCTCGACTTCGGTATGAAGACGACCGGCGATGCCGACTCAGACGTCCAGAGCGTATTCGAGGCTCAGGAGATGGCGATGAAGGCCATGGAAGGTGTCAAGAAGGCTGCCGCCGGAATTGCCACCGCCGTACGCCAGGGCACGATCAAGGAGTCGCAGCTCGACGCCCTCGTAGCCGTAGCTGCCGTTGACGCCGAAGCGGTTAAGTACTACCGCGAGTACTTTGGCAAGGTCGACAGCGAGTTCGCCAAGGGTCTTGTTTCGGAGTTCAAGAAGTCAGCTAGCTCAAACGAGGATATCGGCTTCCGTTACAAGCGCGCTTACGCGGTTGCTATCGACGCCCAGACTCGTGGCCTCATCAGCCAGGGTCGCGCCGCTCTCGACGAGTGCGCGGAGACCCTTGCTACCGGCAACGACGCTAACTTTGACAGCTTCAAGCGCATGGTTGGCAACGTCAAGCCACAGGCCCGCACCGCCGGCATCGTCCCCCAGATGGGTGTAGTTGACGGCGGAGAGTCGAACACCCGCACTGCCTCCGACAAGGGCAGCGTTGATGTCCGCGACTGGCGCAGCCTCGGCAAGGCTCTGTTCGATATCTGAAGCAGAACCCAGTCTGAAAGAAAACCCCGCCCTAGCCGGCGGGGTTTTCCGTTTTCGTTATTTTCTCGACGCAGATCAATAAATGTAAATAATAGTATCCGCTCTGCGGACGCCCGGTACCAGCAAGGCAAGGAACATCGATCAGCCGAAAAGAGGCGCTCATGTTTGACTTTAGCCAGTTTGAGATTCAGTCAGAGATACGCGAACTAAGGGAGTTGGGTCTAGATTCTGAAGAAATAGACGGATATATATGCTTCTTTTGGGATTTCCCTGTAGAAAGTGAGGAAGGTCATGGCAACAATTGATATTGCAGATGAGATTGCAGCCGGCATGCAGCAGGCGATTAAAGAGAACTCACCAGCACCAGAAGCTGGTTACTTTTCTGGAGTTGCTCGGCAGCTAGCTGGTACTGCGAGCGAGCTCGATCAGGCCGGTAGCCCACTTGCTGGGAAGGTCGACGCGCTGCTTAATAACATGGTAAGCGTGCTAGGAGAAGACTGATGCTTAGGCCAATCCATGTTGGTAGAAACTGGCCGACCCAGCGGCCTCTTGATCCAAATGCCACCTTTTTGCCTGGCATGATTGGCCAGCACAAGCTCGTCGGCAACGAAATCGTGCTAGGCGTCAGTGACGGCATCGCCCCATTCGGTATAATCGAAGACGTAAGGGAAGTCGCCCACGTGCGTCCGGTAATTGATGAAATTGTTCTAATTACCCCTTCCGAGTCAGAGATTGATCTGAGCACCGGAGTGCCGCTACTTGCTGTTGACAAGATTGCATTCCTTAAAAATGCAAATGTTCTTCAATACAGCTTTGCTTCTGACATAGCAGGTGTTGAGCTAATCGCAGTAAACGGAGCAGTAAATGTCGTTGCTGGAACCGCACTGAACGCGCGTATCAGCCCGATATCTACGACTAATGACAGCGTAATGATACGCGCTAGGTATTCTTATTATGTGCCAAATAGGCCGGGGGATGACTCCACGCTGGGAAGCAACAAGGTAACCGTTTGGCCAAATCCAAGCGGTTGCATTTTTGCTACTGATCAATACGAGACCGCCGTGCCTTATCCGCTCAATGCTGCGCTTTATGTCAGCTCTGGCGGTCGGCTCACGAGCGAACAGCTAATGGATTCCCAGCCAGCGGTGGCCATGGTATGTGTGCCGCCTACGAGTGTAAATCCCATGCTTGAATTCATGTGGTTGTGAGGTTGATATGAATAAGAAATTGTCCCTGTTTGCAAGCATGTTTGAGGCCGATACGGGCATGGACGTTCGGGACGAGTTCGTGTCTGCATGGGCGGATGCGCTGGTGCAAAAGAACAGTCAGCGCAATCGCAAATTTGTTGCAACGGATGTGGACAACTGGCTCAAGACCATGCACGAGGAAGTTGCGGAATGCGATAAGTCCGCAACCGTGCGGGTGTGGCTGGACGAGCTAAATGATCTTTTTTGCGTTTCGGTCGTTGATGCGTCCGGCTGCTCCGAGTTCTGTGTCGCCCCGCCACGCAACCCTAAGACGAAGACAGAGAAGCTTATTCTCGCAGTAATCAATGGCGGCCCGGAGGCGCAAGAGGCTTTTCGTGGCGCAGTGTTGAAGCTAAAGGGCGACAGCCTAGCGGAGACCGTTTCAGATACGAGAGAGAAGCAACTAGCCGGCTCTGTTGACGGCGACGACAACGACGACGACATGAACAATGATGAGCTGGATGAGCTAGCGCGCAAGTTGGATAAAACCGCCTCGTTGCTAGCTAATAATCAATCTGCAGCGTATATGGTCGAATTAGCAGCCTCTCGTCTTCGAGAGATCAAAGCAGGTGAGTGATGTCTAAGTTTGTAGATGTAGACGGTATACTGGCAGAAGTTCAAAAGAAGATGGCTGGGCAGACCACCATGCCAAGGAGCGTTTTCCGACAGGAAGAGGCCCGTGCAGATGTGGACGTTCAGTCCGAACTGAACAAGCGCGCTGAGGCCTATTTTAGCGACATGCTTGACGATGTTCACAAGAAGTCAGTAAAGCTCGATGGCATTGATGCGACGGTGATGACCGCTCAGGACCGCCAGGCCGTAGCGATGAAGATGCTTGATGCGGGCAAGCGCAAAAAGCTTGCTGCGGTTGCTAACCAGTTGCGAGTAGTGGCAGACCAGGCCGACGCTTCCGGACTTTTTAAGCAGGCCGCCTCGCTCCGCGAAGCCGCCGCAAAGCTTTCTTGATTAGGAGTTTGTCATGAGCATCAGGAAAAAGAAGGCCGAGGCTATTATCGGCGGGCTTATGGTAGACCTGGCCGCGAGCGGGGCTTTTGATGCCCTTGCTATGGTACGCCGTGCCTGCATACAGCCGAACATCAGGCTTGCACAGGGTGAAGCTCAGGTGAATGTTGGTAGCCTAACGGCACAGATAGGTAAAGACATTTCCAGCATAGACTCAATGATAACTACTGCCGCGGCTACTGGAGCTCCCACAAGCAATGTGTATAATGCTAGAAAGCACATTAACGCGCTAAAAAATCTGGTTGAGGGCGGCGAGTTCGAGACAGCCGTTGCACAAGCGCAGAGGATGTCATCTGATGCCTTTGTAGAAGGCGAGGCATTTAGCACATCTCTTTTTGCTACGTGGGGTGGTGGCAATGAAGTAGACATAGAACTGATTTTTGATGAGGAGTCTCCCACCACAGAAAGGCCACAGACGGCAGCCTATAAAAAAATAATAAACAGAGTGCTGAATAATTTGCGGCAGATAATTGGATCACAAAGTGCCGCTCCTGGCACATCTCAGTCGGCATCATCCGCTGACCCCCGCTCAAGTGCAATAGCGGAATACAGGAAGGTTGCCGAAGATGCCACTGCGATGTTGGCACAACTAGGTGGCCAAGAAAAAAACGACCGCTCCAAGAAGTTAAGGAGCTCTCCCGATTGGCAGGCATGGGCCAAGATCTGGAGCGAAATTGGAGAAGGCGACAACGGCCGCTTGCAGCTAGGTGATATAACCAGTGCAACGGCCAAAGGCAATTCTGCGCTTAATATTCTAAAATGAACAGAGCCTACCAATGGAGATAAAAGTGGCGAGTAATATTGACTACGAATCACTGGGCCTGCCAAAGCCCTCTTCTTCATCTGTAGACAGGGCTGCTCTTGGCCTTACATCTGGCAGCAAAAAGGCACCAGCGCCCGCAGGATGGGTTGCTGACCTGCAGCGTGCTCTGATTGCGAAGGCAGTGGAGACAGGCACTGCAATTGACCTCGGGAAAACAGGGCCTAATAAAGACGGAGTAGACGGCCGCTATGGCGATAAAACTCGCGCCGCCGTCAAGGCAGTCGCAGCGAGACTTGGAGTCGACAAGCCTCTTGACGATTCCGGCCGCCCCAGCGCAGAGATGAACGCGAAGCTTGGCCTAGTCGCGCCAGCCGCGCCAGCCGCTCCTGCAGAGCCTGCGCCGCCTGGCAGCAAAGGCGCAAAGCTCGAGATCGAAGACAAGGATGTTCTAAATCAATTCACGCTATCAGACGGCACAGTGTTCCTGATGGTCCCCTTTTTGCGCGGCTTCCCAAGAGGAGGCCTAACCCTAGAGGACGAGCCTTGGGCTGCCATTCAGGCTTTGCGCCAGATGCAGTATGCCCTTGAATCAGGCGGTCTAACGGTAGAGAAGAAGCTGCCGAAAAGCTTCCAAGGCATATCCACCATTGAGGAATACGATAACTACATGGACCAGGTCCGCGCGACTGTCCTAGAGATACAGACAAAATGCAGACTTGTTGCAAATTCTTTTATGGCAGCAGTAAATTCTAGGCGAAAGCAGCTTGGACTGCAGCCAGCAAGCAAACCGGCCACCAAGGGGAGCAAAGAGGAGGTCTACGGCTTCGAACTGGCCTACTGGGATGGCGCTCTCGCGGGTGTCAGCATAGCAACTAGCGCTCAGGCGATACTGAGCGCCAAACTCCTGCAGTTTATCAGGGGAACGAGACGGCCGCTGCAACTGCTTCTCAACGAATCTGTGGATGTGAACGATCTCTTTAAAAATCCGAAACGAAACGAGGCCGCCGCCAAGGAAATCGGCAACATAATTACTGACACCAAAACTGAGCTAGCCAGGCAAATAGACCCAGGTGACTCTGCATATTACTTCACATTCAACAAAGACGGTCCGGAGATGAAAAGTAGGTTGCAGGCGGTAATGCGGGACCCCGCCACGGCGACCGATATCAGGGCGGCGCTAGACCGTCGAGCGAGCACTTGATTTGTAACTTGGCAGAGGAAAGATGAACATCATCAAGACTTGGGAAGAGTATAGAAAATCGGGCCACAGCGTTCCAGAGTTCGACCGAGCTCTGGCAGGCTTTGCTGACGCCCTTGGCATCGACAAGGATCGCGCTATTGATGCCGTTTCCAAACTCGTTAGCCAAGATCCATCTCTCGCCCGCACATCGTCCCGTGCATTCCCCCTGATCAAGTCAGCCAACTCCGTCGCTACTGATGCAGTAAATGACATTCTTGGTTTTTTGAAAGCGCTAGAAGGAACAGATGATGATGCCATTCAGGCTGCCAAGGCGCAAGTAGACGGAATACTGACCGGAGACGACCTGAGTCGCAAAAAGGCTCTGCATGAAGCCGTGGGCATACACAAGACGATTTATCCAAAACCGGGTTTTGCGCAAAAGCTAAGCACGTCATCGCTCAGGCCTCTTACCGACCTTCTTTCGAAGGGCCCTGAGAATCTCTCTGACCTCAAATACATCAAGGGTATGTGGAAGACCGATGGCCATCTTCAGAGTGTAGTAAAAAAACTTCTCGATGCAGCCGCTGATGGTGACCAGGACGCGATAGATGACTTCGTAGAGATGTCTAAGACAGGCAAGGGCAAGGAATACCTTGCGGGGGTTGACAAGAATACCCTTGCTGAGAAGATTGCAAATATATCTCGCCGCGCTCCAGGCAAGATAAACACAAGGGATATCATGAAGGCTCACGAAGTCGTTGGGCGCAGTCTTGCCTCCGCCGCTGCCCGCGCAGCAGATCAAGGTCGCCTCTGGAACATATTGGGCGATACCTTCGGCAGGCACAGAACCGTCATGGATCGCCTTCGCGCTATCGGGCGTGCAGCAAAATTCTTGCCAGGCATACTAAAGTTTGTAGTTCTTCCGACCGCCCTTCTCGCTGGAGCAGGATACGGCGTTAGCAAGGCCTACGAGGGTATTAAGGGATTTTTCGGTGACGCCGACGGCTCCGCCCCGCCGAGCGCGAATGGCCCCGAAGCTCCCGGAATCCCTGGTTCCCCTGCCGCTGGCAGCGGATCTGTTGCAGATCGCGTTCGCGGAGAGTTGCAGAAAATCTATTCAAAATAGTAAAGATATGCTCTACAGAGGCTAGCGGAGAGGTACAGATGACGATTGCTGATGAAATTGCAAAAGAGTTTGCCAAAAATCTGGCACAAAGGCGAGCCGCTGCACGCCAGCAGCTCGTTGCCGCTGCAGCCGACACAGAGAAGGCGATCCGTGAAAAGCGCCCACGCAAAAACGATGAAAAGTCAATCGTAGAGGAGGCTCACCCGGGCGAGGTATTCGTTGCCGAGTCCGACGGCCTAGGGGGCATGGTCGGAAATCCAGAGCAGGTTCACGAGCAGATTCTCAATGCCCTGAACCGCCGCCCCTCCGCCTTCCCTTATCAGGGTCTTGTTGCGAACGCAATGCTAGACTTCGAGAAGACTGCTGAGACGCTCGAGTCGCACGACCTACATGACGAAGCCGATGCTGTGCGAAAAATCGCGCAGGATTTGCTTACGGTGTTACAAAGGCGAGCTAGTCCTAATCTAGGAGAAGTCCCCCCTGGAGGCGCGGCGCTGCCAGAATTTCTGGCGCCGCCCGCGCCGGTCACTTCGCCCGCGCCGAACGCGCCGCCCGCGCCGCCGATGACGGCACCACCCGCCGCGCCGCCAGCTGCCTCAGCAGCGGCAGGCGTATATGATGCGAAAAGATCTATCAGCGCCTTTAAAAAACTAAAAGACTTTGGCGGACGAATCCTGGGCCCGCTGGGATTGGTTGCAAGTGTCTGGTCAGTCATAGATTCCGTCAGCAGCGGTGATTGGGCTTCTCTGGCGACCAGTGGCGCAGGCGCAGCAGCCGGAGCCGGCGCAGTTGCCGCTGGCCTGACTACGGCCCCATTGTGGACGGCAATTGGCGTTGGATCCGCCGTCACAGCAGGAATCAGTGCGGCTCTAACTGCCACTATGCAGGACAACATAGATAAAGATTTGGACGAGCTTGCTGCAGATATCGCGTCAGCGCTCTCTACCGATTCATACGACCCAGGTGCTCAAACAGATCCAGATAAAAAGGCCAAGGCTACCGTTGCTCGCGAGTCCCTTGAGATTATGCGCGATAAAATAAAGGACATACGGGCTGCGAGAGATAAGCTGCGGCTCGAGGCTGGCAAAGGGGATCAGCTCGACCCAGCTATCGTAGGTGTTGCGATGGAGAGTATCGCAGAGTTTAACGGTGCTTTGGACGAGGCGTTTGCGAACTTCCAGAAAGTAGGTAGCGAGTTAGATCTGCCCCTGGCTCGAGATACGCTAGGGTTCGGATTTCCAAAGATCAGGAATCGCATTTCGGACGTCAACGCATCGGTGCTAGAGTTCGAAAGGGAGATGGACGAACTTCTTGCGAGCGTTAGTCCGCAGGTTGATGTTGTTCGTGCGCAATTAAAAGATCAGAAAGGGCGCGCATCACAGTTGATGAAGGATATTTCATCTGGAGCCACGACTGGATATGGGGTAAGGACCGAGCTCGGCCTTCCTATGAAACTAAAAAGCGACGTAAATAATCCTGATCACGTAAAGGAAGTTCAGGGCTTTCTGGGAGTGCGAGAGACCGGTAAGTGGGATGAGTCGACGATGGATAAGATTCGCAAGATACGCAATCGCTGGATCGGCTTTCACATTGATATGGCTAAGCACGTCACAGAGGATATCTTGAAGGCTTCCACCAGGGAAGAACTGGATGATCTTGAGCAGCTCTGGCAAAACAGACTCGCAGGCAACTGAGGGATTATCGAGAGAGGTGGCATCACATTTTTGCACTCAACAACTAATAAAGGGTGTAATAAGTGATGTTTTAGGGGTCAAGACGCAGTCTGGCCACTCCAAACTAAATAAGTGAGGTAATTACAATGGCTCTATATCCTGTTCAGCCCGGCATTCAGCCGCTTGGCATTTTTGATGCTCTCGACACCGAGCTCGCCGCCCTAAAGGGTGGCGAGGTCATGACCCTCGGCACCGCTCCCATCGTCAACACCAGCACCGAGACCGCCGCCCCCGACGTTCTCGACGGCTACCACCTCAACGCGGCAGCCACCCGCCCCGTTGCGCAGCTCGCCACGTCCGGCGCGAAGTTCGTTGCTCTTGCGGACGAGGGCACTGGTCCCGGCTACTTCACCATGCTCGGCACTGTCGTCGGCGGCAAGACCGGCCTCGTTGTCAGCGCTGGCGCCGTACTCGGCCCACACACCGCTACCGCTTCAGGCAAGGTCACCCTTTGGGACAAGCCCGGTCTCTACGAGGTCACTCTCGACTCGATGGCGAGCGACTTTGTCAGCGTGCTGACCAGCAGCGGCCTCACCCCCGGCGTTGTTGTCGGCTTCGGCAGCGGCGTGGACAAGGGCAAGCTTGCTCACAACGGCTGCGCGAACAAGGTTGCCAGCTCAGGCTGCGCGATCTTTGTTGAGTTCGCTCACTCGCAGAGCCTCGTCACCACCCCCGCCTACCTGACCGGCGCGACCCAGACGTTTGATCGCGTTAAGGTCATGTTCCTCGGTTCAGCTGGCGCCGGCAAGGCCCTGTGACCTGATAGCGACCCGGGAGTTGCTTGAAAAGACCGCTTCGGCGGTCTTTTCTTTTTTCGCACTATTAATTCTGCTAGCCCTTATCATACGCATCCTATTAATTCTGTAGGCGTTTAGCGTAATTAATTTTGGTGACTACGTGTCCCCAAAGTGCAAGTAAGAGTAAGTTAAGTTCACTTCGGAGAAAACAATGTCAAATCTTTTTGATAATTCAGGCGAGCTCGGTGGTCTTACCACCCGCGACGCGCTGAAGAGTCTCGTTCGCATCGCCAAGGTCCTCGAGGAGGGTATGCCCTCCAACGCTGTTGCCGCTGGCCGTCCTTCGACCACCGAGTCACAGCGCGACGAGCTCGTTCGCCAAGCCATCCTCGACCAGGGCGGCAAGGTCGCTCTTGCTCAGGCCATGGCGCTCCCAATCCGCCGCAACCTTGATTACTCGGGCGTTGCTCGCCGCGGCCTCGTTGTTGACGAGCTCGCCACCGGCGTCCTCCCCCTCTATGAGCGCGACATCGACGTTGCGGCTTTCGTAATTTCGGCGAACGGCGCCGTTCCAGAGAGCCCCGTCCGTGGCGACCGTGTATTCGTTCCAGAGTTCGACATCGCCTGCCACCCACTCGTCCGCATCCGCGAGGCCCGTCAGCGCCGCTTTAACGTCATCGAGCGTACGGTCCAAAAGGCCAAGCAGGAGATCGCTGCCACTGAGGACGCGAACTTCTTCGCCGCCCTCGACTTCGCCAGCGACGCCGCCCTCGGTGGTGAGAACACCGCTCAGGTTCTCGGCGCCCGCATCTCGCGCGCTGACATGGTTGAGATCAAGTCAGAAGTTGATCAGTGGGACCTGCTCACCAGCAAGTTCTTCATGAACATCCGCGACTTCCAGGACCTCCTGCTCTGGACGTCACAGGGTGGTACCTCGGCTGCTGAAGTCGACCCCGTCACGCACCGCGAGATCCTCCAGACCGGCCTCTACGCCAAGCTCTTCACCGCCGACATCATCGTCAGCAAGCTTGTTCCTTTCGGCAGCGTCTTCGGTTGCGCTGAGCCCGACATGGTCGGCGTCATGCCAATCCGCCAGAACGTCGAAGTCGTGCCAAACGACAAGATGGATCGCCTCAGCCTCGGCTGGACGGTATTCGAGACCATCGGTATCGGCATCGTCAACGCCCGCGGCGTCGCCGTCGGCCGCAAGTCCTGAATCTAGCCTGGTTCTGAAAGAGGGGTCGCCGCAGGGCGACCTCTTTTTTATTGTGCTGTCTGCTACTGTTGACCATGCGCATCGACCGATTGAAGTGCAATATATGACTTTTTTCGTCAAAGTGTTGGATCAGCAACCTGCAGAACGGTCGCATAGGTGAAGCGTGGGTTTATTTGACTTGTTGTTTCGCAAGAGCTGCGTAGCGGAATTGCGCCCTGCGGATGGATACTTGGCACAGCCACCTGAGTACGATACCATTGTGCACCCAGGCACATATCGGTTTAATAATCGCCAGGTGGATATTCTCGGTTTCCTGCCCAATGGCAAAATGAGCGCCACCCTTTTTCTGTGTCATACGGGCTCGGGAAGCTGCTCAGAATGGGGCACCTTTGAGTTTTCCAGGGTGTCGCACGACAGAACCCAGGAGATATGGGAGGCTATTGTCGGAAACGCAGGCATCGTTATCCATGCAATAAGGCACCACGGAGAGGTAACTCTGAAACTAGAGGTCGACAGATGACTGAAGCTTCCTATCTAAAAATAATGCGCCAGATTCTTGATGAAGGGTTTGATATTGAAGATGATCGCACAGGGATTGGAACCAGGGGCATCTTTGGTGCTCAAATGGTATTCGATATGGACGATGGTTTCCCCCTTCTGACCACTCGTCGCATTGCATTCCGCATTGCATTTGAAGAGATGATGTGGTTTCTCAGAGGACAAACAGACTCAAAGATCCTTGAGCAGAAAAAAATAAATATCTGGAGGGGCAACACTACTCGCGAATTCCTGGATGCAAAAGGACTTGCTCACCTGCTAGAAGGTGACGCAGGAAAGAATTACAGCTGGCAGCTACGTAATTTCAATGGCAGCCACGCTGGCTCCGGCTACGACCAGCTGGCCGCAATTGTCTCTGGAATAAAAACAAATCCATCCAGCCGCCGCCATTTCGTTAGTTACTGGAATCCGCAGCAGGTCTTGACAGAGGCAGCTCTGCCGCCCTGCCATGTAAGCTGGGCAGTTCAGATCGCTGGAGGCAGACTGAATCTGTCTTTCCAGATGCGGTCTAATGATTTCTATTTAGGAAACCCGACAAATATCGCAGGATATGGCTTCCTGCTACATGCGCTTGCCAACTTGGCCGGGTATCGTCCCGGGCGGCTTGTGTTCCAAGGCTCTGACGTACACCTGTATAAAAACCAGCTGGATAACGCAAGGATCCAAGTCACTCGAGATCCGCTGCCGCTGCCAGAATTTCGCATAAACAGGCAGCTGTCTACTCTAGATGACTTGCTTGCTCTGCAGTACTCTGACGTAGAGATGGTGGGATACTCACACCATCCCGATTTACCAAAGGTTGAGATGGCGATATGAGCAAGCTGATTGGAATAGCCGCAGTATCAGAGAACAGCGTAATTGGTCGCGGCAACTCCCTGCCGTGGCATTTACCAGAAGACCTGGCCTGGTTTAAGTCTGTGACCTTGGGCCACGCTCTCGTCATGGGGCGCGCTACCTACGACTCTATAGGTCGTCCCCTTCCTGGCAGAAAAACATATATTCTGACGAGATCGCCATCCGGACCCATGGAGATCGGCAGCTTATCAGAGGCGCACTCGGATTCGGGTTTTGTTTTCCTGTGTGGTGGTTCTGAGGTGTATGCGCAGTTTCTATTCTATTGTGATGAGCTGTTGATTACCCACGTCAAGCAAGAAGTTGACGGCGATAAGCGCTTCCCCTGTTTTCAACACATGTTTCATGCCACGGAAACATTACGGTCAACTGACGAATATGACATTGTTAGATATGCGAGGAATCCACGATGAAACATTCCAGTGCTGCCTGGCGTTGGGGCTCTGTGGAGCATCGGGCAGAAGTCGTAGTGTACGCTCTTCAGTGTTTTTTTAAGAATAGCGCTTACGAGCCGAACCTGATCGATCTCGCTTCTAGCGTGGCCGCAATTGCCGACCGCGATTTTGACGAGGAGTGCATTATAATAGGAAATCTTGCGGGCTTTATTTCATTTGAGATAAATGCAGCCAGTCCCTATGTTGGTGGCGCCGAATTCATGGACTGGGCCGTAAGCGGTGCCAGCAATTATGGGGCGCTGGCTACTCTTGACCTCTCTCTAAAGAGAGCGGAACGCAATTGCGTTCCGCTGATGATCTGCCCTATGCGCAAGAAGGGGTCAGGGCTCTAGTCCGCCCTCGAACGACTCGACAACGCCGGCACTGTGCTCTTTCTTGAGCTCTTCGATTTTGCTAGCGGCCGCACTGCGAGCCGCTTTTACGTTTTGGCCAACAAACTTGATCGCAGGGCCCATTGCATTCGGGTTCTCCATCTCGTGGACAGTCAGCTCACATACAACCATGCCCTTTTCCCGCTTGAATGTGACGTGGATCGATTTCTTCACTTCCTGTTCGGCGAGGATTATCAGGTCGGCTGCCGCATCCATGTGAGCTGCAGCGCGGAATAGACCGGCCTGATCCAGCTGGTTGGCAAGTGCATAAATGTTCTTTATAATAGTTTTGCTCATCTTCGCCCCATGTTCTTTTGTGCTGATTGTCATAAAACCTTGCATGAATCAATTAAAGTAGTAATAGGTAGTAGGCCGCATAAGTGCCCCGCGCGGGGTTTGTTCGGCTGTTCGCGCAAGGCCCGGAGGAAGCTTGATGTCAAGGATAGAGCCGGTTGTACCAAAATTCTTGGTAAAGAATATCAGCCGCAGCGATCTGCTGGTACTAGATGTCATCCCAATCCGCCCCGGCCAGATCATTGACGTCTACAAGGCCGCAGAGTACCACTCTGACTCTAGAGAGGTAACCAATAGAATTTTGCGCGATTTGGAAATGCCGGCTGGCGATCTTTACGTAAAGTGGAAGGTAAAGCGCAAGATCGAGATTATAGAATTTCAGAATCCGATTTACCAGGGCAGCGGCCTTAACGCAAGCAAGCTACAAACCGCAAATACAGGTTTTAACGGCGGGCTACTTGGTTTTGTTTCTGGCAAGATGACCTGGGTTAACCCTGCCACATCTACCAACTCAATACGCTTTACTGATCAGGATACTGTGATCGATTTCGTTAACGACTTTACCATTCTAATTGACGCCTCTGCTGGGCAAAGAATTGTGGAAATTCCCACGCCAGACGTGAATGGTTATATGTTCAATCTCAAAAAGGTAGACGGCAGCACCAATAAGGTGGTGCTTGTTCCGGTAACTGGATCGATTGACGGCGATGCATCCAAGAGTCTGATTGTGGAGTGGCACTCTATTTCAATACAGAGCTGGAACGGCAACTGGTACATAGTCTGATGCGCTTGGCGTCAGCTAATAATACTATATAAATCGCAAGTCAATCAAGATAGGTAAGCAAGCAAGATTTTAATACAGGAGTCACAATGACTTTTAGACCATATGCCCGTAAGGTCAGGCTCGGCGATACCGAGACCTTCCTTGATATCTCAAATCTTCCAGACGGTTACGTCCTCAGCCGCAAAGGCACCGAGATCGTAGCTGAGCTCATCGGCCAGGACAAGCTCGGTCTTGCCACGCCCGTAAACAATAATGACGCGGCCACGAAGGGCTACGTCGACGGCGAAATGGCTTCCGAGGTTTCATCCCGCATTGCTGGTGACGCCGGCGTTCAGGCCAATCTGACGTCAGAGGCCTCATCCCGCGTTGCTGGCGATGCCGCTCTCAGCACCAGTCTCGGCAGCGAAGTCTCATCCCGCGCTGCTGGCGATGCAGCTCTCACGACCAGCCTCGGCAGCGAAGCCTCGTCCCGCGCTGCTGGCGATGCCGCTGTACAGACGAACCTTGACAGCGAAGCCTCGTCCCGCGTTGCTGGCGACAGCAACCTGCAGGGCCAGATCAACAGCCTGCTCTCGAACGTTACCCCCGAGTCACTTGACTCCCTCAGCGAGATCGTCTCAGCATTCCAGGATGCCGATGGTTACCTCCTTGACGTAGTCAATAACCTCTCAACCGGCGCAAGCTCAGCCCTCGGCCTCGAGACTTCTGCCCGCGTTGCCGCTGATGCCGCTCTCCAGATCGAGATCGATGCTGAAGAGTCAGCCCGCGCCGCTGGCGATGCCGCTCTCGCGACCAGCCTTGGCGATGAGACCTCTGCCCGTATTGCCGCTGATGCGGCCCTGCAGGTTGAGATTGATACTGAAGAGTCTGCCCGTGCTGCCGGCGATGCCGCTCTCGCGACCGCCCTTGTCGGCGAGAACTCTGCCCGTATTGCCGCCGATGCGGCCATGCAGGTTGAGATCGACACCGAAGAGT
>Ga0114966_10000401_pt1 | contig 42611 bp, 31 predicted proteins | sample M_130207_XF_Meta_FD_87029 | JGI IMG/M metagenome (GOLD analysis project Ga0114966, IMG submission 87029) | Freshwater microbial communities from Lake Montjoie, Canada to study carbon cycling - M_130207_XF_MetaG | ecosystem: Environmental > Aquatic > Freshwater > Lake | place: Lake Montjoie... | reverse complement strand
TTAATTTTGTTTCATCTGTAATATCATTAATAAATTGAAATGTAGTACCATTCCATAAATATAAACCTCCACCACTAACTAAACCAAATTCACCTATATTTGAGTTATTACCCGTTTGTAAATTACCTGGTAAATCTGCATATGTAAATATTTTGAATCCTTTACCCTCTATACCTGTTACACCTTGGAGACCTTGAGCACCTGTAGCACCTGTAGTTCCAGCAGTTCCAGTAGTTCCTTGAGAACCTTGGAGACCTGTTACACCTTGGAGACCTTGAGCACCTGTAGCACCTGTGGAACCAGCTGTTCCAGCAGAACCTGCACTTCCTTGAGAACCTTGAGCACCAGCAGTTCCAGCAGAACCTGCACTTCCTTGAGAACCTTGAGCACCAGCAGTTCCTTGAGCACCAGCTGTTCCAGCAGAACCTGCACTTCCTTGAGAACCTTGAGCACCAGCAGTTCCTTGAGCACCAGCTGTTCCAGCAGAACCTGCACTTCCTTGAGAACCTTGAGAACCAGCTGTTCCAGCAGAACCTGCACTTCCTTGAGAACCTTGAGAACCAGCTGTTCCAGCAGAACCTGCACTACCTTGAGAACCTTGAGCACCGGCAGTTCCTTGAGAACCTTGAGCACCGGCAGTTCCAGCTGTGCCTTGAGAACCTTGAGCACCAGCAGTTCCAGCAGTTCCTTGAGCACCAGCAGTTCCAGCAGTTCCTTGAGCACCGGCAGTTCCAGCAGTTCCTTGAGCACCAGCTGTTCCAGCAGAACCTTGAGAACCTTGAGCACCAGCAGTTCCAGCAGTTCCAGCAGTTCCAGCAGTTCCAGCAGTTCCTTGAGAACCTTGAGAACCTTGAGGACCCATTAGAGTGCCAGCAATTCCTTGAGAACCTTGAGCACCTGCAGTTCCTTGAGAACCTTGAGGACCCATTAGAGTGCCAGCAATTCCTTGAGAACCTTGAGAACCTTGAGCACCAGAACCTTGAAGACCTTGAGAACCTTGAGAACCTTGAGAACCTGTAGCACCTGTAGTTCCTTGAGCACCAGAACCTTGAAGACCTTGCGCACCTGTAGCACCTGTAGCACCTGTAGCACCTGTAGCACCCGTAGTTCCTTGAGCACCAGAACCTGTCATACCTTGCGCACCTTGAGCACCTTGAGCCCCCTCAAACCCTAACATACCACGAGCACCAGTAGCACCTTGAGCACCAGAACCTTGAAGACCTTGAAGACCTTGAAGACCTTGAAGACCTTGAGCACCTTGAGAACCTTGAGCACCTTGAGCACCTATATCTCCTTGGGTTACAAATGGTGATATTCCTATTGTTGTGTCAATTTGTGGAATCTGAGAACTTGTAATTCTTGACGGAACCATTGACATTTTAAATTATAAATTATAATAATATTAAAATATTAATATTTTAAAATATAAAATAAACATTATCAAATAGTATATTATATGAGTTCTAATAAGGCAAATTTTGATTTGAATATAACAAACTATAAAATGGAAGAACTTGAGCAATTATTAGAATTACCTACATATTATGATGAATCTATTATTGAAATGAAAGAAACTAAATTAAGACAAAATATTATGAATGATAAAAATATAGCAAATGATGTTAAATCAAATACAATAAATTTTATTACAGATGTTAAAAAAAAACTTGTAATTAATGTGCAAACACAAAGAAGCACAGGTATTTCCTCTAATATTAATTCATTAGCTAAAACATATCAAAACGTTTATAATTTAGATAAAGGTTTACATAGTTCAGATACAGTAGCTGGTGGTTCTACATTTATTATAAAACAACATCCAACAGCATATGGTCAATCACAACCAAGTGAATTTTATCCTGGGGCAATTAATCCATTGAATAAGCGTACATTAAGACAAAATATTAATATTGACACACGTTTTAGAGAAAACTATTATTCAACACAATCATCTAACTTTCATCTAGATTTACCATTAAGACTTACACAAGTGGTATCTTTACAACTTTCTGCATTAGAATTACCCACAACATTCTATGCAGTGTCTGCAGTTTTTAGTAATAATTTTTTTGTTTTAGAAGTACCTAGTATAACATCTTTAATTGTAACAATACCTGATGGCAATTATAATTACTCAACTTTTGTTGGATATGTGAATAATTTTCTTCAGAACCAAACAGTCAATATTTTATACAAGGATATTGAATTTATCGCTGACACAAATACAAATGGTAGCTCAGGTTCTAATAGAATGGTTGTTGGTCTAAAAGCTGGTTCTACAATATCTAATTATTCAATCAATTTCCAAACAGACAGATATGGTAATGAAGACAGACAAACACCTTTACCATTGAAATGTGGTTGGTTAATGGGATTCCGTGAAGGTTATTATGAAAATAATGTATCTTACATATCTGAGGGATTAATAGATTTGGTAGGAACAAAATATATTTATTTGGCAGTTGATGACTTTAATAATAATGTCAGCGATGGATTTTATGGAGCATTCACATCATCTATTTTAAATAAAAATATTTTAGCTCGTATTTCATTACAAGGCAGTGTTTTCAACATTTTAGCACAAAGTAATTTTATTTTAACCACAACACCTAGACAATATTTTGGCCCTGTTGACATACAAAAGCTACAAATACAGTTATTAGATGAATATGGTCGCATTCTTAATTTGAATAATATGGATTATAGTTTTTGTCTTACATTTCAGACTATTTATGATTTATAATATTTTTTATAATTTACTACTTGTATGATATGTTAACCATGACTCTGGTTTGTTCTTTTTGCCTCCATCGTAGCAAACAGCAAGTCGTTTGTCTATCATATGTTTATTTAAATGTAGGTCATCTAAATAAACATCTGCTAATATGCGGCCATATTTTTCAGTAGCCAAATTTTTTAATATTATTTGTTTATTTAATATTAAACTTTCTAGCTCTTTTTTAGCCAATTGAGCACATTGTTTTTCATCATCATTCTCGCCTTTTATTTCAGGACAATCAATCCCATTTAATCTTACTGAAAATTTATATAATGGCGACTCTTTATAAGGTAATTTGGATACAATTGTAATTGTATCACCATCATATACTTTTATTACTCGTCCAGAAGTGATTGGTGGTATAAAATGAACTGCTTCTTCATCATTATTTGTAGAGGCATTATTTGTAAAGCAACAGAACATCTTCTTATTTTTATATTTATATTTAAATGCTTTATCAAATATAATTAAATCAATTTTAATAATTGTTTTATAATGTTGTTACTTGTTTCTTCCATATTTACAATATTGTTTTTGCGAAAACCCTTTAGGGCGACTACAATTTATACTATTTTTATATTTGCGTGACCATTTATGTCTCTTCTTTCGGGTTAACTTTGCCTTGTTTTTTCTAGTTGATTCTCTAATATGTAAAGACATCATTATAATTATATATTAGATTATAATTAAAATTAAATGTATATTTTATTACTGTATATTAGATTACAACTAACAAAATGACAAAGACAATAGAAGATATGACAAATGACGAAATAGAAGAATATATTAACAAACATTTACCAGTTAAAAGTCTAGAAAAGGCAAAATATGGTGAAGTGTTTACACCTTCTGATTTAATTAAAAAAATGTTGGCACAATTTCCTACTAATTGTTGGTCTAATCCAGATTTAAAATGGTTGGACCCATGTGGTGGGACAGGTAATTTTTTGATTCATATATATCAACGATTAATGGAAGGGTTAGAAAATAAGTTTCCAAATAAAAGCAAACGCAGCAGCCATATTATTGAGAATATGTTATATATGGTTGAGTTAAATGCCAAAAATTGCGAGATTTGTTGTCAATTGTTTGGCAAAGGTGTAAATATTGAGTGCCTAGACTTCCTGCAATACAACAACAACATTGTGTTTGATTGTATTGTTGGGAATCCACCATTTCAAGATGATAGTACTATTAGCGGCACAGGAGGTAAAAGCAAGTTATATGAGCGAATTTTTATCAAGTCTCTTACAAAATTGACAGATAATGGTTATTTGTCATTTTTAGTTCCGGATAATATGCTTAGTGGAAATGGTAATGTTGGTTACAATGAATTAATAAAAAACGATGTACAGTTTGTTAGTTTTAGTCCCGAAATACAGTCTTATTTTCCAAAAATACAGCAATACATATGCTATTTTATTATGCAAAAAAGGATGATTAAGGGACATACTATTATAGAAAATAATCATGGTAAAAATAAATACGGGGCTAATTTTACAACACATCTACTTGATAGACCAGTCAATCCAGTGCGCAACTGGACGCCTTATGTAGAAAAACTTGTAAAAAAATACATTACTAATGTTAGAAACAACGCAGTTTACAATCGCGGCAAACAATTGTCTTTGTATAATGGAACAAAATACCCTCTTATTTATACCAGTTCAAAAAAGCTACGAACTAACAAATTGGAATTAGCACCTGGAATAAATATTAAAAAAGCTGTTATTTTTGCCATATCACCCAATTTAGAATTTGAAATGGATTATAGTGGTAAATATGGTCTGGGTCCAAATACGTTTTATGTTCCATTTCAAACATTTACTCAAGGTAAGCATTTAGAGGCATTTTTAAAAAGCGACCATTATAAGTTGCTGGCTCTTGCGTGTAAAACGAGCAGACAGTTCTTAAAAATAGGATTTATAGAACATCTAAATTTACATAAAATAATAAATACGAAAGAAAATAAGACATTAAAAACAACTACTAATACTAAAAAAAATAAAAGACAAAATAAAAATAAAACAAGAAGAAAAATCAATGAATAAACTAACAAAAATAAATAAAATTATTGTTATTATATAAATGTCTCATGCATTTAAAATAATACCTGCGAAACCTACTTTTGGTTCCCTGAACACAAATGCCTTTTCATTTCAAAGCGATTATATAACTTTAAAAAAATCTCGCATTGCTTACTGTAGTTCATCTGATATTTGCGGCAAGTCAATAAATATGCCAAGTTATAACCAAATGAATCTATTTAATAATGGGCGTAGAATCACTTTTAACTATTTAGCTAATAATCATTTAGTTCCATTCAATAAATCCAATTTAGTTGCCGGTCTTTATTCCAAGATGGACTTGAAAAATGTATGCACATTAATTAATGGGTTCCCTTGTAATAACATAGAGACATGCACAGCTTGTACAAATGCGGTGAGTGTCAATACTGCGTCTACTGTGCCACTAAATTGGACAAATACAATTGACCCTGTTGGCGCCTTGTTTGGCAAGACTCCCTGTGGTATACAAAATTTTACAAATTATTCAACTCTGGGCTGTTAACCTTTTTAAGTTTAATATTATATTTTTATTCAATAATATAATATAAATGAGCTTTGATAATAATACCAATACATTTGATTTAGATATAAATAACTATACTATTCGCGAACTAATTAATTTTTTTAAGTTAGCCGACAAATATTCATTGGATGATTTAGATAGTAAAGAAGGTGAATTAATAAACACCATATTAAAGGTATATAAGGATTCTGATATTACTTATAGAAATGAAATAGTTCAATTTATTAAAACAGGAAAACAAATATTAACCGGTAAAATTCAACCATTCAATGATAATAAACGGATAAATAGACAAAAAAATGAATATGAACCAGATACTTATAAAAATAATGATTCTACTCCATCAACCATAGATGAATCATCAACAGCTAATATAACAAATAGTGGCAATTCTAATTCTATAAATGGCAAACCAGCAAATAATATTGGAAAAATAATCAACCCCGCGTCAGTTCATCCATCATTACAAAAACAATCTATACTGCCTAATTCAATTAATGGTTATAATGTTCATACTATTACATCAAATTATATATTAAACACATTATTTAGGGATAATTATTTTAATTCAATATCAAGTAGCTGTTCTTTTACATTGCCAACTAAAATTAAAAACGTGATTTCTTTAAGTTTATCTGGAATACAAATACCAAATGTATCAAATACATTTTCAGCAATTAAAGAAACAAATCAATTATATATTTATGAAGATATTACTGGGTTAAATGCTATTGTTGCTATTCCATTTGGCAATTACAGTAGCACGACATATCCTCCTGTATTAGAAGAGGCTATAAATCTTCAAGTTATTGGAACATATATTCCAGGTGGTCCAAATCGGTTTACTGTTGGCATAAATTCAAATAATAATACAATTTACATTAAAAACAGTACATATACATTTAGAATGAATATTGTAAAAAAGGTAAATAATGTTGCGGATGATTTTAATTGTCAAAATAGAATTTATAATTTGCAAGCAGGAACTAATTATGATGATGTTGATGCAAAACTAAATCTTAAACCATCCGATTATACTAATACCATGGGATACATAGTTGGGTTCAGAAGGATTGAATATACCGGTTTAAAATCATACTCAGCAGAATCCCCTTTTAATGATTCATTACAAGATTATTACTATTTTGAATTAAATGATTATAACGATTATCAATCAGAAACAACCTTCGGTATTTTACCTACCTATGTTCTAAGCAAAAATATTATTGCTGTTTTACCTATAACAACACCAAAATATATTGCGAGTTTTGATAATAATTCAAATTTTATTTATAAGACAAGAAATTATAATGCACCGGTAGATATTTCAAAGATATCAATTAAATTCCTTAATCCACAAGGAGGTATTGTTGATTTACATTATGTTGATTTTGCATTTTGCTTACAAGTAACAACAGTTTATGATAATTTGATGCCTTATAACACAAATGATGTATCAATAATATAAGTTATTTTATTATTAAAGCATACGTTTTGCTGTAGATGCAATTTTTCTATATTTCTGTGTGCCTTTAATAGTTGAATATTCTCTGGCACGTATATAAGCAGCATAAACACCTTTTTTGTTAATTTTACATGTGTTTTTTGTGCAAATTGGGAATGTTTTATTTGGTCCCAAGAAGCACTTTTTGCCACATTTATGAAGCATGACTGTGCGCTGATGTGCCCCTGGACTTATTTTTGTCCATCCTTTTAAATATTTACCACGCCCTTTTACACCAGTCTTTAATGTCTGTCTAGGCATTTTTATAATATACAAAGAAGATTATATTTGTATATTATAAATAGAAATGAATTTAATAACAGATGATACCCATGATACAAATATAGTATCGGATATTCTTAAAAAGAAAAATATATTAGAAAATATGGAAGATGGTTTTTCTAAAAATGTTATAGATACAAATATAAAAGGTATATTATTTGATGATGATACCAATTCAGATGAAAATAATTATCAATCAGAAGATGAAAATTTAATCACACTATCCGCAAATTCTGTTGTTAATATAAAAAAGGATGTTAGTTCGTTTAAGAAAGTAGAATATAAAGAGGTAGAATATCGTATTGACAAGGCGTATTTTGACATTAATCAAAAATACAGTAGTGCCTTGGATATTTTAGCCAGTTATTTAAAAGGTCATAAAATTATTTATATGGAATCCAAATTCTACTGCGAAACGCATTTAAATATGTATATGATGCCAGCAATTTTACTTTCAAGTGCTGCCACTGTATTAACATCCTTTGTTACAACATCATTTAAATGGGGTCCTATTTTTATTGCTTCATTAAATGCAATAATTGCCTGTTTATTGGCAATCGTGAATTATTTAAAATTAGACGCAGCGTCTGAAGCGCATAAGATTTCATCCCATCAATATGACAAATTACAAAGCACAGTTGAGTTTACGTCTGGCTCTGTTTTGTTATTTAGATATAATGATTTACAACGTCTAGAATATGAATATGAAAAGCTTGGTGTTTCAAGGTGCGAAAATAAGGAAATTGCGTATATGACAAATTTAAAGAAACAAATAGATGAAAAACGAAATGAAATTGAAAAGGAAATGAAGCAAAAATTAGATGATATTGAGAAAAAGATTGCTGAAATAAAAGAGACCAATCAATTCATTATTCCTCGTAAAGTCCGATTGCGATATCAAGTTACGTATAATACAAATATATTTTCGGTTATAAAACGTATTGATGACCAGCGCAAGAAATCTATAACAGACCTAACAAATGTTAAAAACGAAATACGTTATTTTATTAATTTGAAAAATGTGTATGAAACTGAAAGCACTTGCGGCGAAAACAAGGACAAAATAAAGGCGATTGCTAGAATAGTTATTAAATTATTTGAGAGGAAAAGAGAATTGCTCCAGGAAATCATATTATTGAAATCCGCATTTTCAATCATTGACCAGATGTTTCATAAGGAGATTAAGGATGCTGAAATCAAACGGTCTAGTATTTGTTGTAATAATGATAATAGTGATAAAAGCAATCCAGAAAAAATGAATGATTTTATTTCCAACTTAATGGACCCATTTGCGAATTATAACAAGGAAAATAAAAATAATAAAAATAATAAGGATTTGTATTACGATGATTATCGGATATTGTATGATATAGATACTAATACTCGTGAGACAAAATAATTTTAGTTTATTGGGTAATCTTTAGTTTGGTTTATATTTTTTTAATTTATATGTTTTAAAAAATATATAAATTTTTCCGACTTGCCGGAATCGAACCAGCGACAATTTGATTACTTTTTTTTTCACAAAGTTATGACATCTACAGTCAAACGCTCTACCAACTGAGCTAAAGTCGGATTTTATTTTGGTTTATTTTAAATTAATGCAGTTAGGGGTATAAATCTCAATTAGACGTTGAATTTGTGTTATTGCTGTATCCTAACATATTAGTATTTATAAAGTCTTTAAGTTGTTTTAATATAATAATATATTATTCGCAATTAATTTATTCCCTGATAAGATGTTGAATACCACTTTGGGGGCACAACAGTCGTATTTGATGTATTACATGCGTTGCCGACACTAGTCACTGATGTTCCACCAGTTAAAATGCCTGTGCCGTTTTGGACAGCATATGGAAAGGGCTTTTGAGCAGGACTTGGATTCACACATTTACGTTGAATGCGCAATGTATGCTGACTGGAATCTTGAGGTTGTTTAATAGTCTTAGTATAAGCAGCATTAGACTGCATTAAATTCATTTTATATCCACGCGCAGGAGTTGTGTGACACAATGTTGAACCGCATTTTACTATATTACCTACATATTTTTCTTGGTTATTTACATCCACGACACAATCACTGGCTGCACTTAGATTCTGAATATATAAACCTTGACTCGCACTATCTGTTTGATTTCCACTGTAAACTGGCTGAACCCAATAATTCGGATATTGTCCTGAATGAATCCATCTAAATCTCTTTTTCAACATTCCATTGGTAGACAAAACTGATGGTTTTATGAATTCCCATTGGTTTCCTGTAACGGTTACAATTCCTTGGCCAGCATTAAGGACAGGCTCTGCCACATAATATTGACCTCCGTTACCTCCGTTACCAATAGCATGGATGCCTTTGTATCTTGTACCTTGTTGACTAAACTTCATATCTTTTCCTACTGAAATAGACCTATGTGAACCTTGTAATGAGAAACCAGATGTACCATAATGATTTATGGCATCTGAATACATAACAGATGTTAGTGAACCCGGGACACCATAAGGGCCCTGAGTTACCCAATAACCACCTGGTGGCTTACCAGACCTTTTTGTAGCAGATGACATATAATTTGTTGTTTTTTTCTTTAAAGTTGCGAGTGACATATATGATAAACAAAGATTAAATTATATTAGTAATAATATTTTGTTATTTAAACAATGTTTTAAAAACCAGTATATTTTTGTATAAAAAATTGGCTTCAAAATAGTTTCTATATATTTTATTCTTTGTTTTTCTTCTATTTCAACAATTTCTTCATTCAACAAACAATAAATTATGAGAGCAGCTAAACTATAATAGCCTACTTTACAATCTATTTTGGATGGTAATTTTGTTAGTTGTTTTATATCCGAACTAACAAATTGTGGTTTTAAAAATGGATTCAAAAATAACATATTATTATTTTTAACTGGTAGCAAAGTATCTGGGTTTATATTTATAAAAACAGTGTCATTAATTACAATTATGTCTCTTACACTAACACCATAAAATGCATAATTTGTTCTTTCTAGATATATAATTTGTTTTGTTAGCGTATCTATCATTTTAATACATTTGGCTTCTGTTAGTGATTCTTCCTTATCTAAATAGTCGGACAATGTGCGTATTTGTTCTGCTGTAAAAAAAATGGCGTCTTCTTCAGCATTATAAAATGCATTTGTTAGTATCCCTGTTTTTAACAATGACAAATATAAAGGACTTTTATATTCACCTTGTAATAACAACTTATAACTTGAGCCTTTTCCTATTTTGGTTATTTTGTTTTTGTTCATTGATATACAATTTATAAAAAAATATGTAAGGTAACTTAATTTTAGTCTGAGAGTATATTTATTTGTGCCATTTATTTATAAATACCTTCCAATACCACGGATTATTGTGCACTATTTTGATATCCTTGCCCGATATTAGACGTTGTTGGATAGTTAAAGTATCATCATTTGTATTCCATTTATGAAAATGAATATATGCGCGTTTGTAATTTTCACCCTTCTCTGTTTTTCTTTCAATAATGTCTATGCGATTAATCGGTCCTAGATTTATTTTCTCAAATATACCTCGTATATATCGATGACTCACATTTTCAAAAATACGTGGTATACACAAGCTTGGGTTTATAACATCTGTATTAGTATCCATTATGATTTATTTAGTTGTAAATAATCTATTTATAATCTCAATTTTTTTATAATTTACAGGTTACAGTTTGTTAGTTGTTACAAGAAAAAATTGAAGTTTTCATTGGTTTATAACAAATAACTATAACTAATAACTAATAAAATGAATACAAATATTATTAATCACTATCATTGCTCATATTGCGGCAACCCTGGACATAATATTCGTTATTGTACCAGCCCTGAAATTCGCAATATTGAACAAACTATTGCCACCATTTATTATTCACTATTACAACAAAGTGTTCTTTTAAATTTAAACGAACAAGATACTGAGGAGTTATTTGTTAATTCTCTTATACAAAGATATTCGTTAAGAGACCTACGTGTTTTAGCGGTTACGACTGCCGGTGCTCTTGCGTCTGGTATTAATAAACGGCAATATGCTGTTATTATATGTTCATTATATAAACAGGCGTATAATATTATTATGTTTCAATATAATTATGTAAGAAATTTAACAGCCGATTTTGATGCTGCCGCTACAGTTCCCAAAAAATTTAACATTGCACCTATATTAAATATTGAAGAGGAAGAAGAGGAAGAAGAAAAAGCAGTTTGTGAATGCGCCATTTGTTTGAGCGACGGTGTTAAGTTAAGAGATTCTGTTAAGTTGAATTGCAGCCATCAGTTTTGCGGTGAATGTGTAATCAAAACACTTGAGACACACAATTCTTCTAACCCTTGTTGTGCATTATGTCGCGCTACAATTTCTAATATTACGGTGAATAACAGCGACAATTATGACAAGGTTGCTCAGTATTGTTTTATTTAAAATTTGATTTTGAATACGATTTAAAGACTATTTACACTTAGTATTTATAAATAGAAATGAATTTTTTATCTAATAACAATACCAATATTTACGCATTTAATAGTTTTATGAATACATTTTTACATACTACTGGTCACGACCGTTTTATGCATTTAAGAATTTTTATTGATTCTGATTCGGATGAATTGAAAAATATATATATAAATTCTGCTGTAAATCACAATCAAAAGATTATGTCGGACCCGCATTTTTTTGATGCTGGATTTGACTTGTTTCTACCTCAAAACACATCATTTATTTCGGGACATGTGAATAAGGTTGATTTTAAAGTTAAATGTTGTGCCCAAATTCACCATTTATCTATGAATAATGATGCTGCTTATAGAAGTTATTTTAGCGGCTTTTATGTCCATCCTAGGTCAAGTTTATCAAAGACACCGTTGCGTCTTGCTAATTCTACTGGCATTATTGATGCTGGATATAGAGGTAACTTGATTGGAATGCTTGACTGTAATAGAGCAGAAGATGATGACTATACAATGGGAGAATTTACACGTTTACTCCAAATTTGTGGACCTAGTTTGATGCCCATTTATGTTGAAGTTGTAGACCATATTGAAGATTTGGGACCTATCACTACTAGAGGTGGAGGAGGTATTGGGTCTACTGGCATCTAATTGTTTTGTTTTGTTTTGTTGTAGTTTTAAGTTTTAGTATTATTATAATATAGGTTATAAATGTCTATTATTAGTGAATTGTTTTCTGAAAAAAATGCAAATGTTATTATTGGTATACTGGCATTTTTGACTGTATTATGGCTTGTTATATTTGCAATTCCTAGTTTATTTGTAAGCTTATTTAATACCATTTTAGGCAACCTTATTTTACTTGGACTTGTTATTTTGACAGGAATGTATAATCCAATTGCGGCAATATGTATTGCTATAATATTTTTTATACTAGTCCGCTTTTCACACATGTCTTCAACAACAAATGTAAAAACTTAATCAAATACGATATAAATTTATTTATAGTTATAATTTAGTATGAGTTATAACTATAAAAATTATGAGAAAATAATTAGTATTTTGTTGGCTATTTTATTTTTGGGTATGATATTGTATTTTGACTTCTTTTCTTTAAAAGTAGAAGAAGGATTTATAAACGCAAGTGATAAAAATTCAAGTTATAAAGACGACAGTAGCAATCCTAGTTTTACCCCCTGGCCAAAAGATTTGGTTAAAAGATTCAATGTTTATCAGGCTACTGTTGGTGAAAATAATTATCAATACAATATGCGCATTTTAGAGCAACAAGCATCAGCGGCAGAAGCCGAAGAATTATTGGCGACTAATCGTTGGCCATGGTCAGACAAAGTAAAACAACAATATATGGATGCTGTTTCACATAGTTATTTGATTAAAATAGATAGTGGTGAAGCATTAGATTCAGCAATGAAAATATATAACGAAAACGCAATTAAACAAGTTCTTGCTTACAACACAAAAGAAGGCAAGTTTCTTTTATATGGAATAAAAACGGGACCCAATGATTTTGATACAATTAAATGCTCCGGCGATTTAGGTAACTCTGTTCTACAAAAAAATGTGTTTAACGGCTACAATTTGTGGAACGGATATAAAAATACTGAAACTACCACAATAAAGAATGAAGATATACCTTCTCAAGTAAGTGGTTTCAGTTTTGTAAATGGACCTTGCAACCCTTGTGTAGCAATAAATGAATATCCTGACCATAGTTGCCCTTTTAAAATCAATGTGAATGATGGGTCTGGTAGCAAAACTAGTTCTATTTGGTCTGACTTATGGCATTTATAGAAATTATTTTATTCAGAATCATATTCAATTGGTGTACTACTTACTCCCCGCATAAACCTTACTTGACTTAGGGTTGAATATGGCGATTCTAATTTTTTATTATTTTTAGAAGCAGTATTTATATTTAATTTTAGTAACATTTTGTTATAGTCATCTTCCTTGTCATCATCTTCATTATTATCGTATTCCCTTTGAGCATATTGATAATAATCATAATCAGAATCATCAACGTCAGGTTCACAAGTATATGTCTCTTGTTTGCCTTGTGAATCTAATCGTGAATTGATAAGAATATTCGCATTCTTTTTATCAATACTATCTATCGCCACTGTTAAATCTTTACAAAGTCTTATGTAAAATAGGTCTGTTTGTAACTGATTTTCCTCCATATAAAACATTAATCTAAGAGTTAATAATTTTAGATTTCGTTTGATTTCCTTTTGTTTATTTTGGGTTTCTAATATTGTTTTTTCATTCTCTTCCATTTTTGCTTTTAATTTTTTAATCATCGCAATAGTGTTTGGGTCATTTTTATCATTCTCTAAGTCACTATCATATAAAAATTTACTGAATCTGTCTTCCTTTATTTGTGTATTTTTAAATCCTTTAGAATATTCTAACGCAGTATGTAATAACTCCAATACATCTTGTCTATCTTTATATCTAATTATAGTGTTAGAAATTGTATATTCAGAAACTGAGTGATGCTGTTGAATATTATTAAATGACCAATCCATATTAACTTGAATATTATTAGATGAACCTCTACGAATATGATATGTTTTTATTTGTTCAGATGCGATGCTTTCTACTTTCAATATATTTGACCATTGTCCTGTTTCAAAATTATATATTTCACCATTCTCTATATTAATATTCAAATCTGTTAGCGTTTTAAACTCAATCGCGTGTATTATTTCACCTACATATAATCCTATGGTTTCGGCTTCATTAATATGCTTGAAAATCGTGGAGTTTGCTGAAGAAATTATTTGTAGAGCATTTGCGTCATAATCTGTACCAATGCCTAAAATTACATTTTTTACCTTTTCTGGCATAAATGTTTTTAGAATGAATGGATTCGTTATGCCTTCAGTGGCATTACCATCCGTTAGCAAAATGTGGACTTTTTCTATTTCTGAATTGAGTTGTTCTGTGTCTAAAATTTGCGATGCTGTTTTTAATGCCATTTCAATATTTGTTGAATTTAGAGGAACCAATTCAGCTATTTTGGGAGTAATATATGTCTCCAAATTGTGGTCTATTAAATTCTCAATGTCCAATATTTTATGTATACCTGTTTCAAAACCATTAATTATTACAGATATTTTTTGGTATTTGAAGTCATTATACAATGTTGTTAATAAATTGGTTATTATGGTCTTAACATGATGTATTTTTGTTTGTTTATCTTTACATCTTTCATTCATAGACCATGATATGTCTATATTAAAATATAATTGTAGATGATGAATTGATGATTTGCTAATTGCTTCAGATGTAACTTCTAGTGTTCCAAAATAATTATTGGGTTCTTGACTTAACTCTTCTAAAAAAGTGATTTTGGCACTTTTTAAATAATTTATATTTGGAAATGATGACATTGTATATGGTATAACTAATATATTATCTTTAATAAAGTTTAATAATATATTTATTTGAGTGATTGTTTTATTGATTGTTTTATTGGTTTGTAATAAAACAATTCTTGCAAATAACAATTTAAACCTAATATGTATATTAAAATATTATAATGGAATCTAATTCTACTACTCAACTTCCTACTAGCGGGAATGTAAAAACGCGACTTGTTGATGTTCCTATTACCAATCAGAATGAGGCATTACAACTCATTGTTACCTTTTTGAACTTGGCGCAAAAGAGAGGAGCATTTACTTTAGATGAATCCGCAAAATTATGGGATTGTGTTAAACATTTTCAGTAAAAATTATGATTAACCTTACTATTATAGCATTACAAATTTGTTAATAAATAAAATAAAAATTATTTTATTTGATTTATTTGATTTTACAAAATATATTAATCAAAAATATATTATAATTATATTATTACTTAAATTTTTTTTGTGACTTATTATTATAATGACGACACAAACGCCAACAGGGTCAATACAAAGCGCTGGCATAGGAGTTGCTTCCAGTAGTTACTCATCTACGTCTGCTACAACTTCTAGTTTTCTTGTAGGTGGATACTTTGGAACAACAACAGCACCTGCATTTTTTAATCCATTTATAAGTTCAACTAGTGCTATTAATACTTCAGCAAATGGAACATCATCTACCACAGCATTTACTGCTAACCATGTTAATACTTATGTATCAACTGTTACTGATATATCAAAGTTTTTAACCAAGGCTCCAGCTAATTCTGCGTATTGGTTTTCAGGTGGTTCACTAATAGCTACTGGTGCATTACCAACTTCGGGCTCTCTTACAAATAAAACCTTAATTTTTATTAATGCTGGTGGTAATCTGAGAATCATGCAAATACAAACTAACAGTGCCGGGGACAATTATCTTATTCCACAATTTACTAGTACTAGTCAAGCACTAGCACTAGCAAGTCTGCCACTAGTAGATAATTACCCATTTTCAAAATTTATTACATTAACATCAAAGGTTATTTATTCTAGTACAGCCTCTAAAATGGATGTATATTCTTCTACTGATACTAGCTCAACAATTGTTCCTGCTAGTCAAGGTACTTACTTACGTGTAACAAATAAATCAAATTTGTTTAGTAGTGCTACAGTTAATCTCCTATTAGGTGGCTCTAGTGCAAATGTATTAAAAGGTACTGGCAATGTCACTGGCTCTACCAGTACTCAAAATATTGGCAATCCTTATTCAGCACATATAGTTTTAACTAGAAACAATGGTCAACAATCTGTTTTATTGCCATTTAACAAATCTTCATTTTTAAATGTTACTGTTCCTGATTTGAATAAAGGAGATTATATTGACTTTTATATGGTAAAAAACCAAACCATTCTAACAGGGTCTAGTAACAGTGTCACATCCAATTTATTAATAGGATTAGATACACTTTTATACATTCCGGCTAAACTCACAACGACTGCAAGTTCTACGTCTTGTTACTATAATAATGAAAAACAGTTGACATTTACTTGCACTCACATACCAAATAATGTTAACGCGGATACTATTGTTGATCAATATGTTAAATTAACAATTAATAATGTTAATTGGGCAATAAACAGTGTTTATTATGCCAAAATTGGTTCTAATAACACTGCTACTATTATATTACCTTCAGATACAACATTAACTGTTGGGTCATTCTACGCATCTTTTTCATATGACCCTGCTGATACGTGGAAAAATTCTAATATAGCAAACGATAAGAGCAATGCCGATATATTAGCTGAAAATAGTAGCGCGATTTATCCGGATGTTAAATCTCATTACACTACTAGTATTAGTAGTAGTACAAATGCTATAAGTTTTACAGTGGCAAAAATGATAACAAGTGTTGTATATAATGGGTCAATTACAACAGGTTATTATTCAGTTTTAAATACTCTAAATTTGTCTCAAATAACTGTCTATGATATTTCATTGGGTGAGGCAAATAAAAAGGTCATTACTTATCCAGGTAAATATGGTTTATACATAAAGAAATCAGACAATACATCTTTGTATTCGTTAACTGAACAGGCTAGTAGTGATACTATGTCGTTTCTAGTATCTGTCGTCCAGAGTACTATCAACTTATTACCATCGTCGTCATATAATTTTTATTACACATTTACACCCACAGATAGCACAAACATTACTGCTACTACTTCAAATTCATATTCATTTACAACAGAGACACCTTATCTATCGTATACAATAGATAATAGTACACCTTTATTATTTGAATCTGTATTATTAACAGCATCTTTAAAAGATAGCAGCAATACTTTGTATAGCAATAATAATGTTTCTGGGATACTTAAATTTGTTTTAGATAATGATGGTGTTAGTAACTCATCCTTTATAGAATTAACTACCAGTTATGATTCATCAACCAAACAGTATTCTGCTTCATTTACTCCTAAGGAATTACAGCAAATTAATTATAATTTAGAATCTAACTATTCTATTGTTACTAACAGTAATTTTTCATTTGTCAATAATATTGGCACCAGTATTGTCTCTAACTCCAGTTCGCAAACAATTTCTGTTAAGAAACCCAACTTAAGTTTCTCAATTGACAATCTTAGTCCTAAGTTTTTAGATACTGTTACCTTAACAGCAAGCTTCACGCAAAATTCCAATGTATCAAATAGTTTTTATACAAATACCACATTTCCAGGAGCCGCAGCATTTTTGGTAGGGTCTCAATCATTAACTGCTATATACAACTCTGTCAATAAAACATATGTTGCTACATTTACACCTAAAAATATTAATATGTTGTATAGTTTGCAAACTCAATATCTTGTTTCATTAAATTTTTTACCTAGTGTAAATAATGGTGTTCAAAATATTCCCAGTATTAGTGGCTCAACAACAAATAATGCTGTTACTTTCTATGGTTTGAAGATTGTATCTACTATTGATAAAACAACTCCTAACGCATATGATTCAGTATCTATTACAAGTAATATTTATGACAATGTGGATGGTTCTTCCATTATATCTGGGTCTATTTTATCTGGACAAATGCGTTTTACTATGGATGCCAGCAACATTTTATCAACTACATATGACTCAAATAATTCTTATTATAGAACCACATTTCAACCCAATTCATATCAACTATATAACAAATTGGGTCAAATAAATATTCCTATTAGGTTTGTCCCTGATAATAATTTAAATGTGTTTATTGGCACTTCTAGTGTCAATTTTACTACACAAATAATTCTTCCTAGTATAACAGTTACACCTCTATCTGAAACTCATAATTTATATTATAATGAGACTGTAACTACTACTATTAGCGGCATTTCTGGACATAACGACTTAGGTACATTATATGTTTTCGGCGAGCCTAAAAATGGTGTCCAACAACAACTCTTTGTTAAATCAGATATTGCTTTAAATAGTTCTCCAACGGATGTTGAAAATTTGCGCGCAGTCGATATGTTAAATACGGCAAATGGTGGCAAATCTGTTTCTGATTTGTTATCTGGAGAAGATATTGATGGAATAATTAGATGGGTTCCAAATACGTCAGTTGCTGATATTTATTCTACATCAGTTGAAAAAGCCTTCAAAATTACATTATCTAACACAAATGTATCCTTTTCAACACTTTCATTTGATAAAACTTCATGTAAATTTACTGAAAGCATTACAGTTTCTGGTTCTATTTCAACAGTATATGGAGAACAATTGTATGGCTTAATTAACGTTATGAATCAAACTGGGGATGTAGATATGAATAATTCTGTAACATTATCTAGTAACAATACATTTAGTATTACTTTAAGCTCCGACATTGTCCAAACACAAAATTTGTATCTCAAATTTGTCCCTTTATATCCTAATGTATATAATTTGGCAAATAGTACCATTTTTACAGTTAATTTCACAAAGTATAGCTTGAATCCAGTAATTACAGTTACAAATACTAATACTAACAATACATATTCACTCGTAACTTCTACAAATGCTTATAATTTTAGTTATATTGATAATTTTAGTATAACACTTTCAGGATTAAATGTTATTGAACGTGATTCAGAAAATGATGCCATCCATGGTGCAAATGTACGTATTACAATTGGTTCATTTTATGACAGTGGATTATTGTCTCTTGACAGTAATGGGTCATGTGTTGTTTCCGATATAAATATTGCTAATTTAAATCATATTGCCAATGCAAATTTAACCTCTGGTAGTAGTTATCCATTAACTGTTGTAATTACAAACTACGATTCTAGCAAATATACAATTGCTGACCCATCTAAAAATATAATTGTTTCTAAATCAACAGTTAAACCAACATTTAACAGTTTCAAATTTACAAAAGTTTCAAATGGATTAACAACAACAGTATTTAAATACAATAAACAGCATAATTTATTCGTAAAAATGAATTTGATTCCATATGTATCAGAAGGAATAGCGCAGTATTTATCAATAGATGGTAAATTTAATTTAGTTGTTAGAAATACAACAACAAATTCAGTTAACACATATCCTTTGAATAATAATGAAGATGTTAGTATAACAAATCAAGAAGATGTAAACATTTCTGAATTTAGTGCTATTGATAATAATATAGACCCCAATAGTTATGGATTTAAAATACAATTTGTTTCCAATGACCCAAATATTAGTGCTTTTTATTCTTCAGAAAGTATTGTCTCAGTTGAAGCAGATAATTTAAATTCTCTTGATGCGGTTTCAATAACTAGCTCTACTAGTAATGAAAATATATATTATAAAGAATCATTTACAGTTAATATATCATTGCAGAATGATGGATTTGATGGCAATTTTGAATTATGGTGTAAAGACCCCGCAAATAGTAGCGACCAGAAATTGGCTACTGTCTATATTTCATCTAATTCCACAAATATTAATTATAAGCCTCTTAGTGATATCTCTTATACATTTAACTCCAACGCAATCCAATTTGATATTACAAGTGATGTATATCAGACATATAATTTATATGTTAAATTCAACTCTACAAGTGCCCAATTCAATAGCAATACATTTTATGGTTACTCAGTTGATATTTACAAAATAAGTGTACGGTTGAATACTATTCAAATTAATGGTAATTCTATCACTTATAATAATTTTGATTACGTGTATGGTGAAACAAATGGTTTTGCTACCATTTCCGGAACAATTATAGATGATGATGGTCATTATGTATCTACTGGTTACTTAGAAGTTATTGGATATTTTGTCCCTGATAACAATGGTAACTTTACAGATACTACAGATAACATAATACCTTTTTACTTAGCTGAGAATTCATATTCTAATACAATTCCTGTTATAAATGGAGCATTTAGTGGGTCTTTGTTGTTAGACCCTACTTCTAAATTATACCCTACTTCGGACATTGTATTAGTATATACAAATACAATCAACTATAATAAAAAATACTTTACAAATGATTCTACTGATGATATTGCTCCTGGTCAATATTCAATTGTTACAACTGATAAAACTTTATCTATTAATTCATTTACTCTAGCAAAGTCAGTAAATAATAACTCATATAATTACTTATGGCAAGAAGAATTATTGAAATTCAGTATAGAAACCAATGAATCATATGCTTCTTTAGTAGGCACTACCTTTTCTATTACATTTTTGAATAATAATAGTGATGCAGTAAAGACATATTCTAATTTAACAGTTGTCAATGTTGGAGGAAAGGGAGGTTGTTACTTGTCTATAAATCCTAGTCTTGAAAAATTACAATACATTGTTGGTGGATATAGTGTAAAAGTATCATTCACAGGTAAGGGTTTCAAGGATACAGAAAATGTACTTTTTGATGGTAACAATGCTGTTGTGTTTAATGTAATAAAAACAACCCCAGTTATCAGTTTGACAACGTATGAAACTGGCACCACTAATCAAATTAACACAATTAATTACGAGCAAAATGTTGATATCTTGACTCGTGTCCAATCTCAATATACTTTGCAAAAATTATCAGATTCAAAAATTGATACAATTGATACATATAACAATGTTATTCATGTTTCAGATACCAGAACAAGAGATATTATTGGTCAGATTAATTTATCTAATGCCAATGACGCTGGATATGTGCTCGAACCATCTACTCTTACTCTTCAAGCTAGTGCTAATGCTCATTTGCTATCTACTAATTCATTCAACAATATTAGTGGAACTTGGGGTCATGTTTATAGTGAACAAACATACCCCAAGGACAATGCTTATTTCACTTTTAAAGTCAATGGTATGACTGCTAATAACACTTTAGATTTACAAATACCAAATGCTGGATATCAAATCTCTATGAATGGTAACAATATGACTTGGAATTTGGTTGGGGGAAGTCCCGGTGGAAATAAATCATTTGTAAATGGGGACGTTTTTCTTTTTGTCGCACTTACAAGTGGAGTTAAAGTCTATCAAAATGGAATACTAAAGTCATCTATGGCGTTAAATTCTAATATTACAGGTTTATCTTTATATTTGAACACATTAGGTCCTAATTTTTCTTTGACCAATATTGCAATGGGTACTACTGCTTCTGGATATCCGATGGTTCTATCAAACAATTATAACCCTAGTGTCTTGTCATCTGACGGTAAAACCCTTAATTTTGTTTCAGGAACATCTTTTGCTGGTTTAACTGTCAACTATGCCCCTAAAAACAACTGCTCCTCTGATTTATCTAGTATTACTAAGTTTTTAGCTTCATTAACCGTGACCGACACTTATTCTACTATGTATAATTCAGCTACATATTCACCTGCTTTCACTATTACCAAATACAGTCCTGCTGTAAATATTACTCAAATTAATGTGATTGACAGTAATGGTAACGATGTTACACACAGTGTTGTAAATAACAACGGAGTTGATGACTTAAATATTTACAATGAGCAAAATAATAACAGAACATCTACCATTGTTTACAATGGGTATATTAACTATGATGAGCAATGGAAAACTATAGTAACAATAAATAGCGATATTCCTGGTATATTGACATACCAATATTCACAATCTGGTTCACCGACTGTTTTCAACACAGTTAGCCCAACTGCAACTATAAATACTGGAACAGGAACTGTGACATATATTGCTAGTTTTAATAAAAAACTAATACCTATTCCTTCCAATTCAAACAGTTATTCATTGAAAGCAATATGGACACCTACTCAAGGCAACTTCTATAATCAAATCACATCATCTACATCGGGATTTAATGTTTATCAAGCCAACGCATTTGGACAAGGATTTATTTACTTTGATAGTGTTAACAATACAACAACCAGTAAGCTTATTTCAAATAGAAGCAATTCTTTATTCTTGCATGCTAAAATGATGTTTGATGCTAATTTAACTGCTGCTGAACGTTACTGCCAAGTTAAATTCTATAAGAATACATTTGATAATGCCAATCTTATTGCTACTAATGATTGTATTATTGATGCTAGAACAAATGTGTCAAGCAATTCTAACAATGTTTTTCCAAACTGGTTGTCATTCCCATATATAGCTGGTAAAGGTAATTATATTATTAAGGCACTATTTACACCTCTCAATAGCGATAACACTAGAAATACGAATTACCCGATTATTGCTTGTGAATTTAATCCATTGACCTTAACAGTTAGACCTTATTTATCAATGTCTTCAAGTGGCAGTTATCTCAATGAAGGTACAAACAGCTTTACATACAATTATAGTGATTCTATATCGCGTGAATTTAATTTTTCCAGTGGTATTGGACTTTCTGCGTTGAATCCTTATAACAAGATGCGTTTCAATGTTAGCTCTAATGCTGTTATTGTAAAAACATCTACTTGTTATATTGTTACAAACGGAGCCAATAATGGAACAATTGTTGTTAGTAACACATTAATCAATTCTAACAAGGATATGACTATTACTATATCTAATTTTGAAAGATTACTTTCCTCATCTGCTTCCAATACGGGTTATGATATTATTGATGCTGCTTTAATGCCTGGAACATATACAGTTACTTTCTATGCTTATGATGAAAATGATGAAGCTAACACTAAAACTGAATCAGTTTATTACACATTTACAGTTTCTCAGAAACCTTTGTTATTAACTCCGGCCTTTGATAAGTATTTTATAAATTACAAGGGAGGATTGACATTTTCAATGAATATCAAGGATTCTTCAACTGGAAATAAATACAAGATAGACAATGGTAGTTTAACATACACATTTAAAGGGTCTGCCAATAACTCAATTACTAAGACATTGTTAAACACTGATTTGTCATTGGTTCAAGGTTCTACATACGATTATACATATACACTTTCAGATACATCCACTTTGTTGCCCGTTGATTTTTACAAATCTGGAACTATATCCTTCGTCAATAGTAAGTTTACTTCTTCATATTCAAATAGTGCTGAGCGTTTAGTTATTAATACAAATACAAATGTTACAACAGCATTTAGTCTTCCCGAGTATGCAGTTGTTTATGGAAATAGTGTTCTTATAAAGGTTTCCAGTAAATATGCCGGGTCAACTAATATTATTGATGGCGCGGTAAAGGTTGTTATAAATAATGGTGTTGGACAAGCGGCTGCTTACAATTCTTCTAGTGGATTTTACGAATTGTTAGTTAGTTCAACTTCATTGGTTAAGGGGCTCAATCAATTGGTTGCCTATTTTACTCATTCTAATTACAGCAGTAACCCAGCTGTTTCTATTATTAATCTTTCAAAGATGTCCGAATTATCATCAAACCACGTAATATCACATGCGGTTTCTTCAGACAATACAACATTCTTAATTAATTTAACTGGCGTAGATGAATCTCTTGATAACTATCAGGTGTCATTCTTTAAGATTGATGGCGCTTCTGAACTTGTTCCAAAGACCAAAAAATCTGCTAGTCAGTATGAGTTTAATTATTCAGACATGAAATATGGCTCAAATAAAATCTTTGCGGTTGTCAACAATAATAAGTTTGATGTCCAAACAAATACAATTACTGTTTCAAAGGACAGAACAAATGTTAATATTACATACTCCGGACCAACATTAGCAGCATCTTACAAGTCTGGGACAGCTATTACATTGGCTTACCATACTACTGTTTCTAACACAACCACATCGGCCAGTGTTGATTCTGATATTGTAAAGGGTAATGTTGAGTTTCATAGAAAAATATTCAATGCTTCTACTACTTCATTAATTATAGATGAAATCATTGGATATTCTCCCGTTAATTCTAGTGGAATTGCTTCATTATCACACACCTTTAACAGCATCGTTAGTTCAGTTTATTATCAATTTTATGCCGTTTATGGTAATGATGAAGATTACAATTCTGCTACTAGTAGTATATCCATTAATGTATCTGTTGTAAATCAGAACGCTTCTAGTATTAGTGAAAACAATATGTCAAGTCTTTTGACAACTTATAAAATGGGTGATTCGGTTCACCTTGAATATAAGATGGTTAATGGTTCTGATTTGACTACTCCCATTGAAGAAGGATTTGTTGAATTCCATATTAAGTATTCTGTTAATGAAACCGTCTATGACCAAATACTTGACTGTAAACAAGTTACTCATGAAAACAATGGAATTGTTAGTTTAGATTACACATTTGTTTCTTATGGTACTGTTTCATTTTATGGCATGTTTGCTAATTCAACTAATTATTTGTCATCAAGCACTAGTGATAGAGTCTTTACAATTGTTAAGCAATGGTCTTCTCAAATTGTTGGAAATTTATCTTCTATTAATGATAGTTACAAGGTTGGTGAAAATGTGAATATTACTTATACAGTTACAAAATCGGATTCTACTCCTATAACTGAAGGTGTTGTTGAATTCTTCAAGATGAATAACACTACAGTAGAATCATTGGGATTCCAGGCAATAAATGGTGATAATAATGGTGTTGTTACATTCAACCATATTTTTACAGATGTTGGCTCAACAATTAAATTGTACGCCGTTTTCAAAAACTCTGTTAATTTTGCTAACTCTACTTCTAGTAATAAATCAATTTCCATTATTAGTCAATGGCCTTCTTATATAACTGATTTATCTCCATGGATTACATCGGCTAATTACAAATATAAACTTGGTCAAGAAATCACATTGAAATATAAAGTATCTAAGGATGCTGCTGGTGAAACACCTATTACCGAAGGTCTCATTGTGTTTTACAAGACTATTGGGTCACAAACTGAAATTTTAGACTATGTTAGTCCTAATAATTCAGGAGAATCTAGCATTACATATAAACTAACCAATTATGATGTAAATATATCCTTTTATGGCGCTTTTGAAAATTCAGTTAAATATGTAGATACCAATAAGACAACATCATCTCAATCAATCTCGGTTGTAAAACAATTGTCTGCTACAATTACAAATACAAGCAATCTAAATTCTAGTTACAAATTGGGTGAAACTATTACATTGTCATTCAATGTTAAAGATAGTGCTACTAATAGCGCTGTTGTAGAAGGTCAATTAATTGTTTCTAAGATTGGTTCTCAAACCGAAACATTGGATTACTTAGAGCCTGATAATTCTGGTAATGTTACAATGACGCACAAACTAATCAACTTTGATAATTACATTACAATTAAGGTACGTTTTACAAACTCTGTGGCATATGCAAATACCGAAATTACTTTACCTTCTATTTACGTTACTAAACAATGGATTCCTACAGTTTCAAATGCTAGCACTTTGTTTCAATCTTACTATTTAGGAGATTCAGTAAACTTATCATTTAATGTTAAGGATAGTGAAGGCAATAATATTGAAGAAGGTCAAATTGCTATTTATAAGATTAATGGCTCAAATACTGAATTACTGGATTGTTTGAATGTTGTTAATGGTAATGTTGGTATGACATATACACTTGTTGATTATGATACTACTATTATTTTCAAAGCATCTTATTTTAATGCCGTTAATTATGCTGATAGCGAATTAATTTTGGAAGCTATTCAAGTTTTAAGATATAAAACTGCTATCATTACACAAGCAACTGGGAGCACATTGAATACCATTTATAAATTGGGTGATACTGTTACATTGTCATTCAATGTTAAAGAAATAGATGATACTCCAATTCATGGAGATGGTGTTGTTGCTGTTTATAAACTAGTTGGAAATGTTTCAGAAATCTTGGGTTATTTACAGCCCAATGTATCTGGTGATGTTACGATGGACTATAAATTGGTTAATATTGGCACCACTGTATTTAAGGGTGTGTTTGTTAACTCTGAAAAGTACGAAAGCACCGATGTTTCTTTGGACACGATTACTGTCGAACAATATAAGACACCTGTGATTGTAAATAACAGCACATTGAATGTAAATTACAAATTAGGTGAATTAGTTTCATTTTCATTCTTAGTAAAAGACAACACTTCAAATACTCCTATTTATGGTGATGGCAAACTTGCTCTTTATAAAATTTTTGGTCAAAATACCGAGATTTTGGGCTACTTAGTCCCTGATGCTCAGGGTGTTGCTATTTTTAATAACTATAGTTTAGTGGATGTAGGTGCGGTTTCATTCAGTGTATCATTTATTAATTCTGAGAAATATTCAAGTATTACACTCCCTTTTGGTAATATTAATGTTGTAAAACAATATCAAGTAAATATTGCTGCCTCTTATAATGGTGAGGCTGTGTTAGCTACTAATTATAAACAATCTAATACAGTTACACTTCAATATACTGTTACTTCTAATGGGTCAAATGTGAATGAAGGTGCTGTTGCTATTTATAAAGTTTCCAAGAATATTTCTGGTATTGTAGACAATGACATTACTGAAATTTTATATACTGCTACTCCTGTCAATGGTATTGTCTCATATACATACACCTTTGTAAATATTAATAATCAGATAGATGGTTCCGATACGGATTTAACAACCGACACTGTTCAATTTTACCCAGTATTTGGCAAATCAGAAAATTTTGCCAACAAGACTGGAACAACTGTTTCTACGCAAGTTTTCAAACAAAACAATTCTTCCATTGTTGATACTACATCATATCGTAATGGAACCAATTATAAAATGGGTGAGTCTATTACATTGTCTTACTTGGTTTCCAGTAATTTGGTACCTATTACTGAAGGTGTAGTAGAAATACATAGAACTTATACTGGTATTGCTGTGGGCTCTACGCTTATTGATGAAATTATTGGTTATGAAAATGTTGTTAATGGAACAGTTAGCCACACTTTTGTATTAACTGATGTTTCCAACAATAATGTTGATAATAATGGTTTCTATGGTGTCTTTAAAAATTCAATTAATTACCGTACTTCCACATCATCTACTAGTTATATTTCAGTGTTTCAAAAATACAATGCTTCAATTAGTATTAGCTCTGTTGTACAATCAAGTGCAAAGTTAGGTGATAGTTTAACTCTCACTTACTTGGTAACAGATGCTGCTACTGGACAACATTTAACACTTGTTGATGGACAAAATAATGGGTCAGTTGAATTTATTAAATCAATAACCGTGTCTGGATTAACAATTAGTGAGAGAATTGGATATTGTGATGTTGATAATAATGGAAATGCCTCTATTAGTCATACCTTTGTTGATTCTGGGTCTGTTAGTTTTTATGCTAATTACAAATATTCTTCTATTCATAATGATGCTCAATCAGCATCATCTACAGTTATTGTTAGAAGCAAAAATGCTACATCTGTTAGCATAAGTATTAGTAATCCTTTGAATACTCAAAATTATATATATGGAGAAGACGTTGTATTGAGTACACTTATTACTAGTTCAGATACATCCAGTGTTATTAACTCCGGCGTGGTTGAATTCTTTTTGAATGTTGGGTCGGGTGATTTGTTGATTGGCTCAACTGCGGTTGAAAATGGTGCAGCTAATTTAACCTACAAAATCAAGGTTACTGGTTCTGCTGTGTTTTATGCTAAATTTTGTAATAGCAATGATTTTGCCGACAGACAATCTGTAAATATTAATGTTTCTGGCATTGCTAAGCGCAATCCTACTAGTATTGTATTGAATATACCCGCCACTACAAAGTATTTGGATAAGATTGTTGTTGATGCGGTAATTAGCTACGATATTGCCGATTGCTCTGCTACTCCTGGCACTGTAACATTCTCAGTTACAAATAATGACACTACTACAACTACGACGGTTGATGTAATTGTATATTTGGTGACTAATGTAATCAACTCATACAAAGCTTCATTGCCATTGTTGCTCAAGAATACTTCTGACTATGTAATTAGTGCCACATTTAATGGAAATAATCTGTTTAATTCTGTTTCAACTGTGAGTAATAGCACAATTGTCCCGGGACTCACTGATTTGGCTTCAAACATTGCTACAGTCAAATATCCTTCATTGACATCATCAGCATCAGTTGTCACAATAGACAAGTCAGTTTCCGTTAGTCCGACCAATGGATATATTACTTTGGGGTCAACAAATACTTATAATTTACCTAATACTTCAGTTGAGTTTTGGGTTTATATTGACAACATTGTTAGCAATACTAGTGCTGCAAGCACACTTAAAATTGCTAGTTTATCCAATGTTTGCTATTTAACTGCTGATGGTAAGTTATACGTGCCTTCCAATAATTCTGGCGGAGTAATGACAGCAACATTTAATCTTCCTATTACTGCTGGTCAATGGAATCACATTATGTTTACGTATTCTAGAGAAGACAATTATGCTGGTTATGTATTTGTAAATGGTTTTAGAAGTGGATTTACACAATCTTACGCATCCACAAGTAGAACGCTTACCAATTCTTTATTGAAATTAGGTGAAAATGGACTAACTGCTAAGTTTTCTAATATTCGTATTTGGTCAACAGTTATAACTCTCGCAAATAACGTAATGCCTTATAAAAATTATATTATGGTTCCTGGAATATTAAATACTGGTTTGGTTGGTATGTTTTATTGTAATGAAGGGTCTGGAAACAATATTGTTGATGCGGTTTCTGGCGTATTAGGAACTAATTCAATTACAGGCACTGCTCTTACATTTGATAGTTCAGTACCATCTCTTTCGCAAAAGTTGGTGACAAAATCTATTATGACAAGCTCTACAACAGGTTGGTATGTTAATGGTGGTCCTACTATTTCTAGCAATCAAATGAGTCTTGAATTTTGGTTTAAATCAACAGTATCAGCGGACACAAATGATCTTATATTTTTCAGGTATTCTTCTAATAAAATATATGGACAATTATCTAAAAACAAATTTAAAATTACAAATTCAGATACGGGTGATTCAAACACAACTACTAATAATATTTGTGATAATACTTGGCATCATATTGCTATCACAGCGGATTCTATTAATTATACAAATGGACTTAAATTATACGTTGATGGTGTCTTGCAATTTACAATAAACGCACCCAATATACCTGCTGGATTTAATCATAATACGGTATATTTAATGGGAAATCCTCCAATTACAACATACAATGTGAATGTTACCAATATTCGTACTTGGTCTACAATGTTAACACAAACCCAGGTTAATTTCTATAAATCTCTTGTTTTAATCAATACTGACAATTTGATTATGAATTGTTTGTGTACTGAAGGTACTGGGGATACTTTATACAATGCAGCGGCAACAGTAGTTAATGGCTATGGTTCATTATCTACTAACTGGAATGGTGGTAGTAAATATATTATACAATTCAGTTCAGACGTGCCATCTGGGTTAACTGTATATGTTACACAAGACCCTATTCGCAAGATTACAACAACAGTTACACCTGCTGATATTACAAAGTCTAATTATTCTTACTTGTTGAACTCAGGTTATGTTATTTATAGACAGTTATTAAATGGAGCAGAAGTTTATAACACATCTGTAGCAGTTGAAAATGCTAACGCAACTTCTTTGGTTCGTTATGATACTTCTGCTGGATATACATTTACTGTAACATACCAAGATATATTGACTAGTCCAAATCTCACTATAACTGCTACTGAAGCGAGTCCTTAGGTTGTTTGGTTAAGGGATTTAGTTAAGATTTTTAAATTAGATAATAAATAAATTTATATAGATAATTTTTATATAAATTTGTTAGTTATTAGGTCTTTTTTGTTAGTTTATAGGATTTAATATATAGTTTATTTGTAATTATGTCTTTTATTCATCATTTTATACATTTGTATTTCTTCACGGAATTTGAAATATTGTTTTATATTTATTACATTTTACCCTATGAGAAGCAACTTGTTTACAATATGTTTTCAAAGGATAGTATTTTTAAAAGCTTGACAAATGGTTTTAAAGATGACGACAAATTTACTAACTTATTGGATTCTTTTGAAACGCACAATTTTGATAAACAGTGTGATTTAGAGCAGGACCGCATTGACGCGAATCATAATAAATTGTGGACATATTGCTTCATTTATATTATTATAATGAATAGTTTATTGTTTCTATTCTTTGTCAAAGATTTTATAATTTGTTATCGCGACTATAATCCGAAATTTAGTTTATCATCTTTATCTTCTTTATCTTCTTTAACATCTTTATCTTCTCCAACATTTTGCAATCAGACAACAAAATACAAAAAGAGTGATTTTGATATTGAAATGATTGACTTGGATGCGGCTGAGAAAAGAATGACTAATTCTAATAATGTTTCTTATAACTCATTCTGTATTTACTACTGGCACAAATCGGATTTTTTTGCTGCAACTTGTAAGACGATTCAGTTTATTATTTTGATTGGTGTTTTTGAATATTTGTTTTTTAGCATTATTGTAAATAAATATAAGGTTGTTAGTGCAAAAATGTTGCTGTGTAAGTTGATACAGGGATAAGTTGTTTTACAAATAATATTTATATCTGAGATATTTTATTAAAATAAGTTTAATAAAATATATAATTTCGCATCATAGAGGGATTGAACCTCTGACCTCCCGGTTAACAGCCGGATGCTCTACCGACTGAGCTAATGATGCTTCAAGGTCCTACTGGGATTTGAACCCAGGTTAACAGATTCAAAGTCTGTGGTGCTAACCGCTACACTATAAGACCAAAAAAACACTACTAACTAATTATATTAGTCTATTGATGTAATGAAAATACGTAACGTATTTTTTTTAAATTGGCGAAGAATTAGTAACGAGCAATAATTGACTGATTATTGGATTACATTTAATTCTTCTTCTTATAATAAAGGCCTTTTATTAGAAGTTTTATAATGATTTTGTCGGATTTATTTTGGTTAAAATATGATTGCTGTGATAGATACTTATGTTTTTATTTTTTTCTACGCTTCCCCTTTTTCCCCTTTTTTGCTTATAGTCGCTTCATTTTTACTACTAATACTATATTTTTATTTTTTATTTATAGTCCATTTTCGCTTCGCTTACCCTTTTTAGTCGCTTACCCCTTTTTTATTGCTGTATCCACATATTAATATGTTTGTTGTCTTTAAGTTATTTTTTTATAATATAATTAAAAACTAATTATAAAATGATGTCCAATTGATGAAATAATATGAAGCAAACTGTGATACATTTGCGACACTGAATTACTTGGGTGAAACGAATAATCGTCTGTTATATATCCATACGCGTATAAAAACACTACTAGTAAAAATGTTGTAATAATTAATGCGGATTTAAAGGTGTTACAATTGTTGAATTTATTATAAAATATGTATCCTCCGTAAAATATGATAGAATAAACAAAAATCTTATCAATAATACTTGTATAAGAAGTATTATATGTGTGATGAACTACCGACGTTATTGTTAGACATAAGAATAAAAATGCGTAGAAATAATGTTTGTAATACAATGCTAAAATTACGTTAGTTAGAAATATGAGAGAACTGTAAACACACAAGCTACATTTGGTATTTGATTCTGTTTCGTTCATTTTATAATATTCTTATCTTTTAATTCTTCCTCTATTTTATTTGTTTCTTTGTATACAACCTTGACATATAAAATATATGCTAAACCTATTATGTATATTGTTGCTGGAATATATAGCCCTTGCACATGGTTTAGTTTGCCATAAACATACATTATACCTTGTGCAAGTATTACTAGAAATATCCAGATAAATGTTAGATTGTCAGTGTTTTTTGTTATGTAAACGCGTTGAACTAAAAAGGAAAAGGCAATTAGGGCTAATCCGCCGGACATATAGGCTAATTCTTCATGTTTAAACATTTATATTTGGATTTACTAATATAGTTTACTATTTTATTTTGGTATTGGTATTGTTTATTTTTTTAAAACAATTTAAAGACTTATTTGTATTATAAATTGGTGGGGTCATAGTTTAGTGGTATAATTCTCGCTTTGGGTAAGCAGTTTTTCTGCAACATCAAATTTGCGAGAGGTCCTGGGTTCGATTCCCAGTGGCCCCCAGTGTGGGCTTAGAGAACACATTGTCCATTCTATATATTTTGTTATTATATTTTTGTTATTATATTTTTGTTATTATATTTTTGTTATTATATTTCAAGCTCATATAGCTCAGTTGGTTAGAGTATTGGTCTTATGAGCCAAAGGTCTCAGGTTCGAACCCTGGTTTGAGCATATATATTTTTATTAAATTATTTATAATATAATAAAATACTTCTTGTGTTTTTTATTTTTTAAAACTTTCACAGCATTTCACATTTAGATAGTTACAAATTAATTACATTGTTAGGTGTTATTGCTGCTACAGTTTTTTTTGAAACAAGACAGAAGCCTAATTTGGACTTATCCTTGAATATTTAATAATATAGTATTTTATCTATTTATTATATAATGAGCTCAGCGCTTAATAATAATTTAGCTGAAATTAAACAATTTATTGTTGATAACAATATTGTTGGGACATCGGCTGGTGTATGTATTGCTCTTGCTACCAAGGATGGCATTCAATCTTTGGTTGGAGATATAATTATTCCTGCTATTGTCATGTTGTTACATACATTTCATATTGATGGTTTGGCAAAATATTTGCCTGTTAAAGGCACTGCTAAATTAAATATTACTGATTTTATAAAACAATTTATTACGTTTATATTAATTATTGTTATATCATTTGTATTTGTTAAGTTTGCTTTTGGTTACTTATTAGGCGTCACTAATGCCAAAAAAGATGTTACTAATCCGCAATCTAAGTCTTCTGATGTTTCTAATGTTGCTGCGGCTGTTTCCCAAAAGGATTCGTTTTCAAATTTTTAAGGTTTTTGCTTTGCTGTTTAACATCTAAATGCTAGACCCAAGAATGCTACGGCTATTATTCCCAAGACAAGTCCTGTGTGCCAATAATACTGCATTGATTTATACATTGCTAACCACGCTTTTGTTTGCTCTGGTGAGTTTATATGTTGTAACATATACGTTGACTTTGGACTTAACATGTAATAGAAATAATTGGTAACAAAACTTACCGATATGATGGTACAGACCATTGTTGAATTTGACATTGAAATGCGATTCTGGTTTCTATAAACTATAATAATAATGGATAAGACAAGACCTAATGCGTACCCATAATAGTATATTTTTTGCCTTTCTTCTGTAATTTTTTTATAAATATTTTGTAAATTGGCAGGCAATTGTGATTGATATTGCTGGATTGTTTTATTTTTTTGAGACGCATTTGTTGTAAAAATGGAGGCAATTACAAAGATGGTTGCTAAAGCACAGGATATATAACACGGCATTATATATTCTGTTTTTATTTTGATTTTTTTTATTGCTTGAATTTTTTATTGCTTGAATTTTTTATTGCTTGAATTTTGAAATAAACTGGGGTTCAAATTGTGTCTGTTGTATTGTTGATGTTTGTTCATTTTTTTGAACAATTGGTATTGTTGATGTTTGATAATTTGTTACAGGTGCCGATAAAATGGTCGCTTGAAACTGCTTTCTACAACTTTGATTTACACATTGTCTAAATGCGCCTCTATCTTGGGATTCCATTAGCGCAACTGAGTTCTGGTTTCCACAAAACATACATTTAGGACTATATTTAGCAGTGTTTATACTGCTATATGTGCTTGGATTGACGTGATGAAGTTGGTATGCCTGGTCTAGTGGTGTAAAATTAAAACTCATTGATTCTTAGTTGTTGTAATAATAATATTTATAATATTATTATTTTTTGGACGATTGCCTTTATTTTTATTTTTTATTTTTTATATCAGATTTATATAATGAAATTTGAATTTGAAACTCCAATTAATGTATTTATTTTGTTTATTATTTTGATAAAAATAGTGTTTATTTTGTCTGCTGTTGGACATATTATTTTGACATATATGTCAAAAAATGAAGTGAAAGAAGGGAAAAAAAGGAAAGAAGAAAAAACTGATGTTAAATTGGTATATTGGAAGGAAAGAACCGAGTTTATATTTGTTATTTGTATGGCTTTATTGCTTATTTATTATTTTAGACCTGGACATGTGAAGCCAATTGATAGCGAAACGTCGCTACTATTTTTCTTATTTGGGTGGGTTCTCATTATTACCGCTAAATGGAGTGATTTTTTTACTAGTGCGAAATGGTATAAGAATATATCGTCTTCTTAAAGATTCTTTATTTTGATTTTATATTCGTTTTTTTTATATTGATTTAATATTTATATTTTATACTTTAATGATTATTAAATATAATAGATTTTTGGGTGAGGTTTGGCTTTGGATGATTTTTTGGGAATGGATTCGCGATACAATAAATGAAATTAATATATTTTATGAATAGATTTTAAATTTCGTTTTCTTTTTTTGTTATGCTTGACAATTCTGTGTTGATTTTTGTTAGTTCTGTTTCCAAAATTCGCTTGGTTTTGTAATAGTGAAAATGTTTGAAGCAATATTGTTGCTTTTCTATTACCTTTATTTGTTTTTTGTTATTTTGAGTTGATTGATACTGATTTATTTTACAGCCGCATTTGTACTCCTTTGTGGAATACGGACTGTCTATTTTTTCTGCCGTGATGTTTAAATGTATTGTTTTGGTTTCTGATTGGGATGTTTGGTAATATTCACTGAGTTGTTTTTTTCGTTTTAGGCGACAAATCTGGATTGAGATTGCGTCCCTGATATCTAGAAGGTCATCAATAATGTTATATAAATCTAGGAGCTGCATATTGTTTTCCAAGAAGACATCATATTTGTGCTCTAGATGTGAAAGATATCCGATGTCCGTGATTACATCTATTCTTGATGGATTGATGATTGATGGTACATTTTTGAATTGCTTAAGAATGGTTTTATACGAGGAGGATAATGACTGCATTTTAACTTTTACAAGGTTGGTTATAAGACATAAATGTTATTTTGTTTAGATTTTGTTAGTATTAAAAGTTTTTCAATTTTATTTGATTTTGATTTGGTTTTATTTTGATTTGGTTTTACTTTGGTTTTTGATTTAGTTTTATTATAAAAAAATTGAATTTTCAATTACTAAATAAAAATAAGGTATAATAAAATATACCTTTTAGACTCAATCTTAGTTTTAGAAAAAAATGCTGTACGATATTGTTTATGGCCGCGACTCCGATTCTGACTCCGAATGCGAGTCGTATGATTATAAAGAGGAACTGCTCAAAAACGAATTAGGTGTTGACAGTTTTACCTCCGAATTTGTGAATAGTATTAATGTTACTACAGTTTTGTTCATATTGTTTGGCTATGCTTATTCTTATTTCTTGTGGAAATTTGTTGTTACTATTTGTTATGCCTCTTTCTGGGCAGTCCACTATTTGGCTATTTTGGTATGGGATTCGTTGGATAAAGGCGAGGAATGGTTGCAACTTGCTGTGATTGTGTTAACTTTTGTAATTGGTGGATACGTTTTAAAATCCGCTAATGATATGGATGACCGGATTGAAAATTATATTATGAAACTGAAGGCCGAATTGGCGGAAAAGGATGTGATTATTTTGAAGCTTTCGGAACAACTTAATTCGGAACAACTTAATTCGGAACAACTTAAAGCGTCAGATAAAGAGTCTGATATTTAATCTTAATAACTTAATAACTTAACCTTGTAAAAATTTTATATATTTCCTTATATTTTAATTAATAGAAAAAATTGAAACTTTTTTTCATTGGTAAAATGTGTTATAAATTATTTATATGCCCTTATTTTTAAAATATATTAAGTTATTAAGTTATTAAGTTATTAAGATGAATTTGTTAACAGTCACTGCGTTTGCTACTTCGTTTGCAAATAAGATTATTACTGAGGCCGTCTCCAATGTTATGCGTGTTAACTCTCGTTTTAATACAATACTATCCAAGTCCGGATTTGGTTACAAAAAACATCAGCTTGATGGTGTGATGTGGTGTGTTCAAAATGAGACCAAAAATACTTTGACTAGAGGCGGCATTGTTGCCGACGAGATGGGCCTCGGAAAAACTGTGTTGCTAATTGGGACGATGTTTGCCAATTTCTTACCCAAAACTATCATTGTTGTCCCGCCTATTCTCATTGACCAATGGGCTAAGGAAATTTACAAATGCTCTGGTCATAATGCGGTCATATATCACGGCGCTAATAAAAAGAATATTTCCTTTGATGACTTGACCGGACGGACGGCGTGTATTGTGTTGACTACATATAACATGGTCTTACCTTCTAAGTCGTCAAAGTTAAAGAAGACAGTCAATTCTGACCTGCTACGTGTTAAGTGGGACCGTGTTATATTTGATGAGGCACACCATTTGCGTAATTGTAAGACGGCTCGCTTTCAATGGTGTAAGGAAATTTCGGCACCCATTCGCTGGTTAATATCCGGTACGCCAGTCCAGAATCGCCGTTCTGACTTTTACAGCTTGTGTAATATGATTGGATTTGACAAGCCATTCTTTAAGACTTTTAATTCTAATGCTAATGCTGTTTCATATATTAAAGAGAATCATATTCTGCGACGAACAAAGGCTGAAGTTGGAATTGATTTGCCGCCTGTTAATAAGACCAATATTGTCGTGCCGTGGAAAAGTGTTGGTGAGAAGCAGCTATCTGAGGAGATGCATTCGTTGATTTCAAAGCAATCCGGAGTGTCTTCTGATAAGGCGAAAGAGGCGGCTTACACTATTTACGACCACGGCGACCCCAGAGCAGTCCTATTGATGGCGATGTTGCGCTCTAGACAGAGTTGTGTTTTACCTTCATTAATGAAGAAGAGTATTGACCGTTGTATTACTAATGATAAGACGGGAATGTATTTAGACGCGATGTCAAGTAGTAGCAAGTTGGACGTTGTTATACAGACGATTTTAGAGAGGAAAGAAAATGGCAAAGGTAAGATTGTGTTTTGCCATTTTATTGATGAGATTGATGCGATTGCTGGGCGCCTTAGAGAAGGTGGGGTTGAAAAGGTGGTTATATATGATGGTAGAACAACAGGAAAAAAGAAGCGTGTCTTTGACAAGGCAGATGTGATTATATTGCAAATTCAGACCGGATGCGAAGGTCTGAATTTACAGGAATTCTTTAGTGAGGTGTATTTTGTAAGTCCGCATTGGAATCCGGCTGTAGAGGACCAGGCGATTGCTCGTTGTCATCGTATTGGTCAAAAAGTTGAGGTGGAAGTATTTAAGTTTGAGATGGCCGGGTTTGGATTAAATTGTCATACGCTTTTGGACTCGGCTACATTGGATAAGTATGTGAATAGTGTTCAGAATGTGAAGCGAGATATTGCGACTTCTGTTTTATAGTTTTGTTTTATAGAATGTATATTTTGTATATAATTTTAATTAATTAATTTGTTGGTTTTTTGTTTTTTGTTTTTTGTTTTTTGTTTTTTGTTTTTCTTTTAATTGTTTTTCTTTTAATTGTTTTTCTTTTAATTGTTTTTCTTTTAAGACCAAGGCCTGTTTTGCTTTTAAAGAAATCTGGAGTATCTTTAAATAATTCTTGTAAATAATCCCACTCTTCTTGAGTTATTGTTTTTGTTGCTTTTATAAATGTGTTTTCTGAATACGATATTGTAAATTTTGCGGGAGAAAAAAATATTGGAAGGATTTCAGTTTGAAAATATCTGATTACTTCTTCAGGAGATGGCAAATCTGTATCATCTACTTTTAATTGTGTTAATTGTGTTTTATTTTTCAATCTAAAAAATTTATCTAACATAAATGTCCCAGAAGATAAATTGAATTCTAGTAAGATTTTTCTTGAGCTTGTTGAAGTTTGAAATTCTCCGGATAAATATACGCGGTCTGGTTCTTTTCCTGTTTGTCTTGAATATCTATAAAACATATCAATATGTGCTGTACCTATTTCTTGGCGAGACATTACTTCGTTTACTAACAACTTTAGTTTGTATATACCGCCTTCTATTTCTGCTATTAATATCCAAGTGTATACACGAGGTGACCGTATTGATGTTTGTTGTTGTATTTGAGATGCTATATTTGTTGCGTGGCTTATAAGTAGTGGTGACAATTCTTGTGCTTTTTCTATTAATTCTGGTATGTTTTCTTCTGGAATATCTATTTCATATTTTTGTTTTCCTGGAACAATAATGGCTGGATTTTTTATTCTATTTGGATTAACTCCAAATTTTATTGTTGCGCCTGGTCCTATAGTATTACTATATGATATTTGTCTTGACACAGATTGGCCTTTTACTGCTTCTTCTATGTCGTCTGCAAATGCTACTTCGTCAGCAAATGCTATGTCGTCTAGTAAGTCATCTTCTTCCTTTTCTTTTAATTCTTCTTTTTTATTTGATACTTTTGTTGATGCTGACATATATATTAATTCTATACTTTTTATTTCTAAAATGTATATTTTGTGTACAATTAGAACCCGATATTGTTACACAAGTTTATAACAATTAGCAGCCGATATTGTTACACAAGTTTATAACAATTAGAAACCGATATTGTTACAGAATGGCAGCCGATATTGTTATAGAATGGCAGCCGATATTGTTATAGAATGGCAGGTAAGATTGTTATAGAATGGCAGCCGATATTGTTATAGAATGGCAGCCGATATTGTTATAGAATGGCAGGTAAGATTGTTATAGAATGGCAGCCAAATTGCGGCACTGTATCACTGTGCGAACCCCGTTTAATCCGGACTTCTAATCCGTATCTAGTACTCGGCGTCCAATCGGCGTCCATTATGCGTCCAAACTGTGTCCAGTATACAGCCAATGGTGCATTCAAGAAATGAGTGACAAAAAGTTGTAAATGAGTAACAAAAAATAACACTGTATATAGTGTATGTTGGCGTCTGTACAGCGTCTATTTTGTTTCAAAATACTCTCTCAGAAATCAAACTAACTAACAAATGTTATACAAAGGTAGTCTATATTGTTGTAATATAGCCTCTAAGAAATGAGTGACAAAAAGTTGTAAATGAGTGACAAAAAGGCGTCCGGTGGCGTGAAAAAATAAACGCATTACGCGTCTATTATTCTATGTTGGGGTTAAGTTAAAATTATATTAAGATAAATTATACATTATACATTATACACATTATACACATTATATACACATTTACATATCATCAGCAGCATACTCGTCCTCCTCAAGCTCCTCTTCGTCGTCATCTGGCAACGCCTTGATAGTGTTGGTCGCCTCGTCGTGTAGTCCTACCTCTTCCTTGGTATCAGGATTATACAAGATGCCGGTTCCGGATTTCAAGTAGGTTACATCACCAATCGTTATACGACGAACAGTCACCTTTACAGGAGCTTCCTCTACAGCAGGCTCTGAGGCTACAACAGCATCAGCCTTCTTTGCGACCTTCTTTTCAGTCACCTTTTTTTCCTTCTTTTCAGCAACAGGCTTAGAAGCCTTTTCTAAGGCCTTCTTTTGCTCCTTCTCTAAAGCCAAAGCCTCCTTCTTGGCCAGAGCAGCTGCTTCCTTTTGCTCCTTCTCAAGAGCCTTCTTAGCCAGAGCAGCGGCTTCCTTTTGCTCCTTCTCAAGAGCCTTCTTAGCCACAGCAGCAGCCTCCTTTTGCTCCTTCTCAAGAGCCTTCTTAGCCAGAGCAGCTGCTTCCTTCTCTGCCTTCTTTTGCTCTGCTAAAGCCAAAGCAGCTGCTGCCTTCTCTGCCTTCTTTTGCTCTGCTAAAGCCAAAGCAGCGGCCGCCTTCTCGGCCTTCTCTGCTTCCTTCTTAGCAAGAGCAGCGGCCGCCTTCTCAGCCTTCTTGGCTTCAATAGCCTCAGGTGTGTTAGCTAGAGCAGCAGCCTCTTTCTTTTGCTCTGCTAAAGCCTTCTTCTCAAGTGCCTTTTGCTCTGCTAAAGCCTTCTTCTCTAGCGCTTGATGCTCCTTCTGTAAAGCTAGGAGTTGCTTCTTTTCCAAAGCCTCTATCTTCTTATCTAGAAGCATCTCGGCGTCTACTGGCGCCAACTTGGATGTCTTTTTTGTCTTTTTTTCCTTATTCTCTTCAACTGCATCAACAGTTACACTTACCTGTAATTCATTTGGATGTCTCGCGTCAGTTGCGTCACTCACCAATTGAGCAAACAAATCTTCAACTTCCTTGTTATCACTGACGCCCTTGGACTTGGACTTAGAATTGGACTTCTTATTGCTATTCAAGAAAGTAACTGCTTCGTCAATAGGGAAATTGAAGTGAGCAGATAAAGTCTCAATAGCGGTCATGACAGTCTTGTTCATTCTTAAAATAATTGCTTGGGGTTTGAGTTTGAAATAGTTTGAAATAGTTTAAAACTAGGGGGTTATATTAAATTATACATTACTTTTCTTGGAATAAAAGAATTTCAATTTTTTTTGTTAGTTAGAAAATTGAAAAAAATGAACTAACAAATGTTGGGCGTCGCACAACTTAACCTATGTAAACTTAAATAACAAACAGACAACATTCTGCCGACGATTGGCTACAATAATGCACCTGTGTGAAACACTTGTTGTCTTATTATTGTATTTTATACTCTTTTATAAGCTATAAACTAACAAATAAGACACTGTATACTGTATATCTAATTGGCGTCAATAATGCACCTGTTGAAACACTTGTTAGTGTATTCATTATTTTACACTCTTTTATAAGATTGCAACTAACAAATATTACAACCTTTATGGCACTAAGAAATCAATGATAAAACATTGGATTTCAGTAACAAAATATTACACTGTATACTGTATCTAATTGGCGTCAATAATGCACCTGTTGAAACACTTGTTGCCTTATTACTTTATTTTACACTCTTTTTAAAACAACCAACTAACAAATGTTACAACCTTTATAGCACTAAGAAATCAGTGATAAAACATTGGATTTCAGTGACAAAATATTACACAGCATTCAACTTAACTATATTGGCTCTATTTTGCTGCCGCATTTGATACCATTGTGGCGCCGATTAAGAACATTCCGCAGAACATTCCGACACTATATACTTCAACAAAACATACAACTTAACACCCTGTGAAAACAACCTTTTTCATTTTTTCATTTTTTTTTCATTTTTATATAAGCAATAAAAAAATTGAAATATTTATTTTACAAGAAAAGAAAGGTATAATAAAATATAACCACCGCCTTTTAAAGCTTTTAAATTTACTACTACTACTACTACTACTATAAGATGTCCGCATTTTCTAGAAACTCCAACAACAACAATAACGCCAAGAAGCCATTCTGTAAGGTTTGCGCTGACGCCGGTAAGACTGATACTGCTCACTATGTGCGCGCTACTCCTGACCCCAATTCCGCTGTCGTTTGTCCCACTTTGAAGGCGCTTGAGTGCAGATATTGCTACAAGAATGGACACACTGTCAAGTATTGCCCTGTTTTGAAGAAGAACAACAAGGACAAGGACAAGTTTGACAGGCAGCAGAGGCGCGTTACTGCTCCTATTGTGGCACCTCTTGCTCCTGTTGCTCCTGTTAAGACTGGCAAGTTTGCTTTGTTAGAGGATGACAGCGATGACGAGATTGAACTCACTACTACTACTACTATTGATAATTTACCTTCTATTTCTACTACCGCTTCTGTGACACCTGTTGTTACTTGGGCTTCAATGGCTGCTGCGGTCGCGCATATTCCCCAGCCTAAGCCTAAAATCACTGCTATTACTCCGGTTATTCAACAAAATGACGATGATGAATCTGTTGATGATGAATACGATGACGACAAAATCGCAATTGGCGACCAATTATATTATAGAATTATTGACAATTACCCTTCGCATGCGGCAGACGTTGTTGGCATGTTGTTGGACCTTGATGAACATCAATTGTCCATTCTGCTTCTAGATGACCACGAGCTTAATCGCAGGGTTGTTCACTGTATTCAGATTTTACAGCCTACTTATCAGCAGCAGCTTGCTGTCGACGATGACGATTGGTAAGACATATATTACATTTACGCATTTCATATTTATACATACTTTATAACATTTAATTAACACAATTTAACAAGAGAGGGGGACTTTTCAAACACCCCTTTTTTACTTGGGTTTTTTTACACACTTTTTTATTTTAAAATTAAATGTATTTTTC
>Ga0114966_10000400_pt1 | contig 42660 bp, 41 predicted proteins | sample M_130207_XF_Meta_FD_87029 | JGI IMG/M metagenome (GOLD analysis project Ga0114966, IMG submission 87029) | Freshwater microbial communities from Lake Montjoie, Canada to study carbon cycling - M_130207_XF_MetaG | ecosystem: Environmental > Aquatic > Freshwater > Lake | place: Lake Montjoie... | reverse complement strand
GATAACCAAGGTCTTTTTATTCGTTTCGGTTCGCCTACTGCTTTTAGTCCATTAAAACTAAAATATTTTCTTATTTCAGGTATGAGTTGCATTATATTATTTTGAATGTCTTCATTCTTATCTAGTTCATAGAGGGTATAAGAATGTTTATTTTCCAACTCTAATATTTTTATTATTTTATCTACAATCGCCTCTTGTTCCTTTTTATATAATTCACTTTTCAAACGCATTATATAAAAAAGACAATTAATTTTTAAGTATATTATTTATAAATTTTTAATTTTCTTTTTCTAGTAGATGGTTTTCTTTGAAAATTCATTCCTTCTTTTATGCCGTACGCATGTTGAAAATAGTTTTTATAGTTTTCAGGTTTTACTTTTTCAACTGCTTTATCTATATTCTTTTCCAATTGTTCGTAATTTTCCACATTTCTATTCTTTTTCATATAGGTTTTGATTTGATTGAAGTATGCCTCTATGGGATTATTGGTTTTAGGAGTATAAGGTATTGCAAACAAATAATCATTACCACTCTTTTTAATTGCATCTTTTATCAATTCGTTATTATGACTTTTCGCATTATCCAATACAATCAAATATCCTTTATAATGTGGGAAAATATGTTTTTGTAAGAATTCTAAAAATCGTTCTGCCGTCATACCATCCTTTTCATATAATTCTTTGCCGACTATTTTTGTATTGCTTATTGCTACTAATAAAGTAAATTTACGAAATACAAATTGATTAGATGTTTTTATTATACATCTTTTACCCAAGTAACACCGACTGTATGGCGGATGCAAAGCAGAACCTACACTGGATTCATCTAAACAAATTATTTTATCTAAGGGATATTGTTTTATTTTACTATAAAAAACATTCATTTCGGTTTGTTTATTTATAGGTTTCTTGTATCGTTCCTTTGGAAAATGCTCGTGTCTTGTTCTTTTTCTTGTTCGGTTATTATCACGAAGAACATGTCCTAAATGTTGAGGTGTTATATTAAAATCCGGATATTTTTGTTTCATTTCCATTACCAATTCACTCATCGTGAGTTGTTCGTTTTGTTTCAATAATTCTAACGCAGTTTTCACTTGTGGTTTAGTAATCTTATAAGAAATAGGAGTTCTGTTTTTTCTTGTAAGATTTTCAGAAATATTATATCGTTTAATCCAATCACGTAAAGTGGATTTCTTACAATCAAATATTTTACACGTTTTCTTATAACCATCGCCTTTTTCATTATTTAAGTAATATTTAACTGCTGAAAATTTATAATCTTCGGTCTTATGTTTTGTCATCTATATTATTTTGAGAAAAATTAAAGGTGCGGTTTTAAATCTTCAAGGGTGTAAATTGTATTTTTTATATAATACACGATAAAATAGGCCACTATAATAGAAATCGTAAAAGCCGCTGCTCCATAGAAACCGCTACCGGCGGCTTTATAATAAGGGTCCAATGTTTTACCAAAGACTTTATATTTGTAAATTAAAATATCTGCAACATAGCCGAATGGCACTGCCAAAGCGAGAAAATACACTAATTGTCTTATTGTAAGAGGTGTTGCAAACCCCCACACGAATTTGGATACAACCATGGTGAGAAGTAAAATAGTAACGACAGTTAAACCAGCATACAAAGCTGTTAAGAGCGCATTATTATAATGTTTAAAATAGGTTCTTAAAGCGATGATTGGTTGCGGCATAGTTATAAAGGTTATCCTAGAGAGAACATTTAAGAGTATATCCGAAACAGCACTGACAATCAAATTTGCTAATATAAAAGTAAGAGTGTTATTTATAGCCATCATTTTTATTATATATAATAATATATAATAATACTTGCATTTGTAGAAATGGCACATTTAAAATTGAAATGATTTTTTATTATATGTATATAGATACACACAATACAATAAACGTAAAGCAATAAACGTAAAGCAATAAACTTAAAGCACATTTCCAACAAAGCAATTTTACAAAGAAAATGTCCATCTATGAAATTGAAATTTTGCCGAATGGCCGATGGCGAAATAAGTATCCAGATTATGTTATATTCAACAATCACATCAAAGAGGGTCAACATAGTTGTCCAGAGTGCAAATGCTCGTACTGTCAAGCGCCATCAATATGTAATATAATTCAAGTGACAAATAAAACCGACGGAAGAAATGCGGGCTTTATGTACTGTTTAGATTGTCTTAAAAAAGAACGCGAAAACATACCGATTGCCGAAGGGTTCAAGAACTAATATTACAAATATTATAAACAAGAAAAAAATACAAAACCTTTAAAAAAAAGACAAAACTATAAAAAAAAGACAAAACTATAACAAAAGACAAAACTATAAAAAGACAATTTTACATACATTTTCAATTTTACATACATTTTCAATTTTACATACATTTTCAATTTTACATACATTTTACGTTTTCACTGACTTTGTTTTTTTCTTAGTGACAACCGTTTTTGTTTGCTCTTGTGTATCTTGATTTTTTTTCGTATATTTTATATACTCCGTTTTCAACATCGCCAATTCATTCAACCACAAATCCTGTTCCGTTGTGTCCTTTAACAGTGTCAATTCCGCCAGCTTCCGGTCGCGCTCCTGCATTATTTTCGTGGCGTTTTCTTCTGTCACACTATCCATGGGCAGACGTACCAAGTACTTATAATCCACATCTTCATCTACAACTAAGTAATTACGTTCTTTGAGTTCCGCTGAAACGACGCTCGTTTTTTTTTTCCGTAAATCTAAACTATCATCCAAGAGCTCGCTAATGAACCGCGCTTTATTAGACAAGACTTGAGTTTCTTTTTCCAAGCCAATAATCTGCTGGGCTTTCCGTTTCACATAAAAGGCCAGCCGGACTTGCATATAGTGACTAATAAAGGCTTGGATGGTGTCAAACTTTAGTAATTTTTCTTGTTCATCAAAGGCGTGCATATTCGTATTACTGCGTGTCGTGTAGAGTTTGAGGAGTTTTTCTAAAGCATTACAGCCGTGTTCGCCTTCACTGGCGAGCAGACCCGCCACCACCCCAGACGCAAAGGTAATCGTAATATCTACATTTGTATCAGTACTCATATCCGTGTAATCTTTAATCCCACAGACAGGTTTTTTCTTGTCTTTCTTGTCGCCTTTGTCGCCTTTTTCTTTCTCAAGGTCTTTCTTGCCAGTCTTATCGCCCTCAATCAATTCTTCAATATATTGTTTATAATCATCCGTCCAAGTTCCCACGGGTAGTTCCGTTATTCGCACTTGTTTATCCCCCACAAGTTCATACGTACCACGAATCAAATATTTGCTGTCGGACAAGGTTGTGATACTGCCTTTGAAACCTTCGTAATAGGGCATGATCATTATCGCGCTCGTATCTTCGCCCTTAATCGCGGCGCTCAAATAATGAATAATACTGAGTGGATTATAACACAGAATATCCGTACTAAACCCCGTGCCAATACCTTTACTGCCGTTGATAAGGAGCAGCGGCACAATCGGGACGTAATGCATAGGCTCCACTGGATAACCATCATCTTCTAAATACGTGAGAACACTGTCATCCGCCTCTGGGAAGATATAACGAGTCAAGGGATTCAATTGGGTGAAGATGTATCTTTCCGATGCCGAATCATCGCCACCTTGGAGTCGTGTCCCGAATTGCCCATTAGGTTCCAATAAATTAATATTGTTGGAACCGACAAAATTCTGCGCCATATTTACAATTGTGCCATTCAGACTTTGCTCGCCGTGGTGATAACGACTGAGTTCCGATACAGAGCCGCTCAACTGGGCCACTTTAATTTCGCTCGTCAGACGCCGTTTAAAACACGTGTACAAGACTTTCCGCTGACTGGTTTTTAAGCCATCCATATTCGGTATAGAGCGTTCGCAATCGTATTTGGAGAAATGGATCATCTCTTTCGCAATAAATTCTTCATACGTGACATTCGGTTTACTCGTGTCCAAATAATCCGCGCGGTTATACGCCGTCAACCAGTCTTTGCGGTCCCCCGCCCGTTTTTTGTTAAACGCCATGTCAATCGCATCCCGACTGAGTTCCCCCGTGCTGATAAACTCTACGGTTTTTTTATTGGCGAAATATTCTTTGAATTCTTTACTCGTACTCGTACCCAACCCCTTGTAGTATTTACATTTCCAGCCGGTCTTGTGATTCGGATCAGCTTCCTTCCATTTTTCGTATTCGCCGTCACTATAAAACAACAATTCTTTCGCGCCTTTTTGGACTTTAATAATGGGCGTATTCATAAACCCCATAAAACCAGGGATCGCCAAGAGTGTTTCCCATTCGGAATCAAACAAATTGATTCCCAATCCTTTAATATGACTGCCGTCTAAATCTTGATCCGTCATAAAGAGTACTTTACTATAACGCAAACACTGTTTCACGGCCTCGGCTGTATATTTTTTCCCCATCTCTAGACCGAGGATTTGTTTGAGTTCACAAATTTCTTTATTTTCCATAATCCGTTTATTCGCTTCACCACGGACATTAAAGAGTTTGCCCTTGAGGGGGTAGACCCCGATGGTATTGCGGTCAGTCGTGGATAACCCGGACACGATCCCGGCTTTGGCGGAATCCCCTTCGCACAAAATCAAGGTGCATTCGCCACTCTTTTCGGTACCGGCAAAATTCGCATCAACGAGTTTAGGAATGCCCCGGATGCTTTTCGTCTTGGTGCCGTCGCTTTTCTTGGCGACTTTGTTTTCTTTCACCTCGGTGAGCGCACAAGCTGCATCCATCACGCCCATCTTGGCGATTTTTTCAATGAATTTCTCGCTGACGTCGCAGGTGGAGCCGAACGCGCTAGAGGGGGTATTCATATAATCTTTTGTCTGACTTTCAAACGTGGGATTATCAATATCACAGCGAATAAATAGCCACAACTGTTCTTTGATGGTATTGGGTTTCACATCTACCTTTTTCTTTTGTTTAATATAAGCCGAGACCTTCCGGACAATCTGGTTGAGGAGATAATCCACGTGCTTGCCACCCTTGCCCGTGTAAATGCCGTTTACGAAAGACACTTGAGTAAATTCTTCTTTGGGCGCTAAACATACCACGTACTCCCAGCGTTCATTCGCCTCTTCATAGACCCGCGGCGTGTCGGTCTTGCCACCAATATACAGATCTACATACTGTTGAAAATGTTTGAGGGGGATGAGTTCGTCATTAAATTTCACTTTGACGGTTTTCTCGGTAATCGCTGCCACATCATAGACGCGGCGTTTAAATAAACTCAACATATCCGGTGTGAGACCATTGGCTAAACCGAGTCGCTTATAATCCGGCTTGAAAGAGACCGTCGTGTAGGGTTTTTTCGTTGTACATTTGGTTATTTTAGGTGGGTGAATAGTGTTGAGATTATCCGTGAATTCTTGGACGTATTTCAGGCCCCGAATATGATCAATCGTCTCAACTTTGCCCCAGGTGGACCAAATCAAGACGAGTTTAAACCCGAAACCATTCTTCCCGCCGGTGATTTTCTTTTGTGTTTTATCGTAATTCGTGGAGGTGCGCATGTGGCCGAAAATCATCTCGGGAATCCAAATGTCTTCTTCGGGGTGTTTCGCCACGTCAATCCCGTTGCCATCGTTGGTCATGGTAATGGTACCATCGGACGTAATATCTACTTGGATAGTGGTCACCGGCAGGGTCCCTTCCTTGCCATCTTTGAGAAACTGCTGCATCCGCACACAATGATCGCGACAATTCACAATACCTTCGTCAAATAGTTTATACAAACCGGGAATAATCGTGATTTGTTTAGCGATAATGGCTTTGCTGTCTTCTTCATAAATAAAGGTATCGTAATCCGTCAACTCCATGGACCCTGTATAGGTATCGGGGTTATCTAAGACATGCTGCTTATCGGTTTTCATTTGATACATTTGAGCTAAGTCGTTGGTATTTTCCTCAGCTGTATTTTTTGGTGTCGTGCTTTTACTGATGTTTTTCGGGGTAGTGCTCTTACTTTTAGGTGAAGCCATTTTCTCGTTGTGTCTCGGTATTTTTATATAGTAAGTTATTTATAAATCATTTTCAATTTTATATTATTATTTTAGGAAGAATTCCACGATTTTATTTAATTATAATAGTTAATAATATTTTGCCACACTTTTTTTTAAAGTGTTTTTTTGCCACACTTTTTTTTAAAGTGTTTTTTTGCCACACTTTTTTTAAAAGTGTTTTTTTGCCACACTTTTTTTAAAAGTGTTTTTTTGCCACACTTTTTTTAAAAGTGTATATAAATGTCCTATAACTCTATTAGCTCTTATAATAATCCTAAGTGTGCTCATCCTTGCGCACCTCCTGTTTATTCCAAAGTAGTCTCGTCTTTCGGTGGAAATACCAATATGCCTGGTAGTATAAATACAGCGGCCGCTAGGTACGCGCAGTTGGTGAGTTTGCCTCACCGGGCACGGGGATCAGGGATGGTAATGATTGTCTCAAATACAAATGAAGCACTTAAATGTATACAACCGCCGAAAAACACTTTTTAAAAACCTTTTTAGAAAAGGTTTAAACCCTTGAAGATTTAAAACCGCACTAAACAATTAATAATAAAAATAACTTAAAGATATTAATTAGTATTTAATTGTCCTTGGGTGTATTCTCATTTGGACATTTCAGGTGTTTATCAGTCATTTCTGTGGAAGAAACAGGATTAATCAACCCTTACTTTTAGTAAGCCTAACCAAAATTTACATGGAATTGATTGTGTCCAACCTTAAAGGTTTATTTTTAAATCTTCAAGGGTGTAAACCAAAACAACAAACCTTTTAAGAAACCTTTTAAGAAAAGGTTTAGACCAAAACAACAAACCTTTTAAGAAACCTTTTAAGAAAAGGTTTAGACCAAAACAACAAACCTTTTAAGAAAAGGTTTAGACCAAAAATTACATAACGTACGTTTAGGAAAATCAAAGTGTTTTTTGGCCCAACCTTTTTAAAAAAGGTTGAGTTTTTTTTGGCCCAACCTTTTTTAAAAAGGTTGTGTGTTTTTTGGCCCAACCTTTTTAAAAAAGGTTGAGTTTTTTTTGGCCCAACCTTTTTTAAAAAGGTTGTGTGTTTTTTGGCCCAACCTTTTTTAAAAAGGTTGTGTGTTTTTTGGCCCAACCTTTTTCCAAAAGGTTGTTTTTTGTAAAAGGTTGTGTTTTATCAAAAAAGAATTTTCTTTTAGTATTATATAAAATGGTTAAGAAGCACATGAAAGCTACCGACGGTCATTATCATATTAATGGTAAAAAATTTGAATTGTTAGAAGGCTCCCGCGCCCAGGTTATGCACAAAACCGCGTATAAAACATCCGGTGGGCTAACCGTTTCTAATTTAATGAAGAATAAACATGGTCACTATGTTTCTGTTAAGAAACACAATACTGCCAAACGAGAGAAACGCTTATTGAAAGCGGGTTATGGAACAGTCAAAGGCAAATTTGGAGCGGTGAATTTGAATGGTACTCGTAAGCGTAAGAGTAAGAGTAAGAGGCATCACAAACGTAAGTAGGTCCAAACGTAAGTAGCCGTTAGTACATATATTTTGTATAAATATATGTTACTGTATATTTAGTTTATCATCCACCAACTCGCCAAAATCAAGCCGTCAGCGTCCATCTGATGATTAAGGTGTTCGTGAGCAGTCCGTTCAAAATAACGTTTGCTCATATTAATCATATTTTTACCAGCCGTATAAAATTCATATGCACCCGTTAAGGATTTCGGCAAGATATCTTCTTGTTCACTGCATTTCAGTTTAAATAATTCCAATGAATTTAGAACGTCCGTCCGTTTATCCCATAATGTACATTTCATCTGTTGAATAAATTTATTCTCCTGAATTATCGTGTCAGGGTAAAAATGATGAATTAAATCTAGTAAAAGAGACTCGGTCAGGTGCATATTATTTTGTTTACCGTTATTAAAAATTTTAAATAAAGCCAGTAGTTCATCCACCTCTAGTTCGGCATCGCCTTCACCTTCGCTTTCACACTGCATTGTCGTGTCCCAGAATTTAATAAATTTCGCGACGAGAGGTAAATACGTACTTGTAATATCCAAATAACTATCAGATTCTTCGTCGTATTTATATTTTTCTTTTAATATGTTTTTCAAACTAGAATAAAAAATAATATTGGGGATATTCTGTTCACCTAGGTAATTTTTCCAGAGAAAAATCATATTTTTGCTAGTAATTTTCGCGCTAGGCAATACAGTAATGGTACGGTCCCCGAATTTATTGACAATCTGCTCGGTCGGATTCTTATTCAGAAAGAGGGCGTGTTCTACTAATTTTTCCTCTGAGCATTTTTGCAGAAAGGCATCAGCTGAGCCATACCGTTGAGAATAATGGGACGCCACACACAATAAATCAATCATATTTTTACCTAAATCCGTCGGCAACACTAATTTCTTCAATTTAGTATTATTTACCGGCACTAGCCGACTATCCTTGTAATTGTGGTCATAAAATTTGAATTTGATATTATTTAATATCGTGGAGATGCCGAAAAACGTGTAACTTTGATTACTGATTTCTCTCAATAATTCTTTGAACAACGGGGAAATAATATAAATGATGTTAGTATTTATACTTGCGCTGTTTGTTGAGCCTAACGGCGGCGCCATTTTCGCCATTATATTATCCCCGATAATTGTCAAAAAATACTTGGCTTGATTTCTACTAGCAAAAAAGATCGGACATAAAGAATTCAAAACAAATTGAATGGTGGCGGATTCAGGGATGGCGCTTAAAGGCGTTTTCTCTCTTATTCGTTTCAAAATGTTGTTATTAGTTTTATGTTTCCAATCCATCAAGTGTTGTTCGGAGGTAATAGTCGTCAAGATTTGGTGCTGAATATCGTCTTCGCTATAAATTTTAAAATGCAATCCATCATAGTGTAAAAACAGTTCGGATTGCGTACTGTAAAAATAATTATTCTTCTGTAAAAAACGGTTCGTAAATTCATCTTTATCCGTGGTCAATTGTTTCTTGCGTTCATCCCGCTGTTTATAAATGAGGGCTGAATTTTCTAGGGCCATCGGTAATAATTTCTCCATATAGTTTGTTAGTCGCCCGTAGACGTAGTCATTCGGTTCATATTTTTTTATTAGGGTATCTAGTAAATGATGAAGGTTTGCGCTGACTTCATTTGTGTTGTTAGTATCCACGCTGTTAGTATCCACGTTGTTAGTATCCACGTTGTTAGTATCCACGTTGTTAGTATCCACGTTGTTAGTATCCACGCGGTTAGTATCCACGCTGTTAGTATCCATGTTGTTAGTATCCACGCTGTTAGTATCCACGTTGTTAGTATCCACGCGGTTAGTATCCACGCTGTTAGTATCCATGTTGTTAGTATCCACGCTGTTAGTATCCATGTTGTTAGTTACTATTATTATGGAACGTTTTCTTTAAACACTTTTTGTAAATGAATTAATTAGACAAAATATACTGTGAATTTAATGTGTATTTTGGGTTGTTTTTTGCGACACTTTTTTGAAAAAAGTGTGTTTTTGCGACACTTTTTTAAAAAAAGTGTGTTTTTGCGACACTTTTTTGAAAAAAGTGTGTTTTTGCGACACTTTTTTGAAAAAAGTGTGTTTTTGCGACACTTTTTTCAAAAAGTACTTAAAACCAGTGCTTTAACTCCAATTGTTTATCATTACTATATGATAAGATCGGCGACGATAATGGCACCACTAAAGTACTTGCATCACGTTTATATTTCATATAGCCATCGGCCTCCCCATAAACTTGGTTCACCGCATAATTTAAGACAAAGTCATTCAACACTTGTATTTGCCCCGGAATGTCAATCGCCACATTTTTGGAATGTTGTAAAAATACACTCCGCATGATGATTTTTAATTCATCGCAATTCTGCTCACCCACGACATACTGTCCATTGGATTTATTATACACCCCTGCTCTGATCCCATTTTGTAACATTTGTATATTACGCGAACTAAAATAGGCATCAGACAAGGGAGTATCGTTCCAATTCCCTGTCATGGCTTCTCTAAAGGAAGCACATTGGGTCACTGGAATTCGGTCATTCATAGCAAAACGCATATCTATATTCGGACCAAGTATATTCACCCGGCCATTCCCATTAGTCGTATTGATTTCATCGGCTTTATAATCTGCTGCTTTGTACTCTATATTAGGACTGTCCATGTATTTAGCATTTTGTGCATATTTATGAGTCTGCATAACTTGATCAGTTCCCATATATTTATCACCGTCCATATAATTGTAGCTTTGCATATTTATTATACCAATAGAAAAAACACTTTTACACAGAACACACTGTTTGTTTTTTGGTTTAAACCTTTTTCTAAAAGGTTGTTTTTTGGTTTAAACCTTTTTCTAAAAGGTTGTTTTTTGGTTTAAACCTTTTTCTAAAAGGTTTTTTTGGTTTAAACCTTTTTATAAAAGGTTTTTAAAAGGTTGTTTTTTGGTTTAAACCTTTTTCTAAAAGGTTTTTAAAAGGTTGTTTTTTGGTTTAAACCTTTTTCTAAAAGGTTTTTAAAAGGTTGTTTTTTGGTTTAAACCTTTTTATAAAAGGTTTTTAAAAGGTTGTTTTTTGGTTTAAACCTTTTTCTAAAAGGTTTTTTTGAAGCAAAGCAAATAGAAAAAAATATTGTGTATATATAAATGAGCACATTTCAATCCGTCGTAATGTCTATAGCAGTTATTGTATTAATTCTTTGTTTAATTTTTGTTGGCATTTCCTTGTACAGGAATAAATATAATAAAGCATTTCCCCCTATTATGGCAAATTGTCCAGATTATTGGGTAGATCAATCCGTAAAAAATAATGGGTCTAAATGTGTGAATGTGCAAAATTTAGGCAATGGACAATGTGATAAAACTATGGATTTCTCTAAATCCGCGTGGAATGGAAATGATGGCTTGTGTGCAAAATCCAAATGGGCCAAATCGTGCGATTTAACATGGGATGGTATTGATAATAATTCAGATGTATGTACAAAGAAAAGTTCTTAAACACACTTTTAAAAAAAGTGTCGCAAAATCACACTTTTAAAAAAAGTGTCGCAAAATCACACTTTTAAAAAAAGTGTCGCAAAATCACACTTTTAAAAAAAGTGTCGCAAAATCACACTTTTAAAAAAAGGTTTACACTCTTGAAGATTTAAAACCGCACTAAACAATTAATAATAAAAATAACTTAAATATATTATTTAGTATTTAATTGTCATTGGGTGTATTCTCATTTGGACATTTCAGGTGTTTACCAGTCATTTCTGGGGAAGAAACAGGAATAATCAACCCTTACTTTTAGTAAGCCTAACCAAAATTTACATGGAATTGATTGTGTCCAACCTTAAAGGTGTATTTTTAGATCTTCAAGGGTGTAAACCAAAAATTTGAATTTAATCAAGGCACTACGTAGTGTTGAAAGTTTTGATTTAAACCTTTTTTAAAAAGGTTCGGAGCGCCAGAAATAATATATCTTGTTAAAGGTTTTACATAATGCAATAGATCTTTTAACATTTATCGGATAGGTTATGCGCGTTTGTTTTTGGTCCATTTTCTTTTTATTCTTCGCCATTGTTTTAGCCAAATAGTTCCGTCTGTCTGCCGTGTATATTTCCAAAGGAAACTTATATATAACATTGAAGTTGAACGCTTCCTTATCAATACCTGCTAAAATCAACCAACCTTTTTGCCCCGCGGTCGTAGTTAATAGTTCGCATTTAGCGATTTTGGCTTCACTGTCATCATTAATCGTACCGATCGGCGATTTGGCAGCAGAACTGGGTTTGTATTCATAAAACTCTGTTGGATCAAGTACCCGGTCTTGCCCATCCCAGCCGTGTTTTTGATCACAATTAATAATCCCTAGACAGTCCGATAGCAGTTTCTCATACGGCTCATTACATTGTTTAGAGGTAAGTGTAATCATCGCCAGCTCGTATGCCACTTGGTGTTCTAGTGGAATTTGCTCGGTGGCTAGCATAGTTTTAACGTGAGCATATTTACGCATCGGTTCTTCATTTATTACAAGGGACTGTTCCAGCGCATCTGTAAATGTATTCGTAGCCATTTTTACTTTATAGAACGTATTCTCGCAAACTCTATATCAATTTTTTTTTATACGTTTATAAAAACTATCAATATAAACACTTTATGTTTATTTATATTTAATGGAATCCTTGAATATAAATTTCATTTTAAAGAGAGAAAGTATCTATAATGAAATAAAGAAAATCTTGAGTAATTTTGAGAAAAATAAATTTGATTTATCTTTGAAAAGGGGTATTTATATTTATGGGGCGCCGGGCAGTGGCAAAACTGAATTCATCACCCGCTTATTAAAAGATATTAATTACGATGTAATCAACTATGACGCCGGCGACATTCGCAATAAATCAATTATTGATAACATCACCCGCAATAATATTTCAAATAAAAGTGTCATTAGTCTCTTTACCGATAAACCGAAACCAATCGCCATTATCATGGATGAGATTGATGGTATGAATAACGGGGATAAAGGGGGGATCAATTCGCTTATAAAGTTAATCCGGCAAAAGAAGACCAAGAAACAAAAATTAGAAGAAATCACTTATAACCCAATTATTTGTATTGGTAGCTACCATCAAGACAAAAAAATAAAAGAATTGACCAAAGTGTGTAATACGTTTGAATTGAAAATCCCTACAGATCAGCAAATAAGCGCGATCATCGGTAAGTTGATGACGGACTTGGAACCGTCTTTAAGTGATAATATGTGTAAATTTATTAGTGGGGACTTGCGCAAATTGGCGTCTATTTATAAGATTTATCAACACAGTATAATGGTGACGCCGGAGGCTAATGCGACGCCGGAGGCTAATGCGACGCCGGAGGCTAATGCGAGACTGTTAACCAATGAACTCTTTACCAAAATATTTAAAAATAAAGCCTTTAATGAAGACACGAAAATCATCACCAAACATCTAATAAATGAACGCCACTCACTGAATGACCATTTGACGACCTTGAGCGAAAACGATCGCACCATTGTCGGGCTGCTCTGGCACGAAAACATTATTGACCCCCTCAGTAAAATGCCCCCCAATGAAGCACTGACGTTCTATTCCAAGATCTTGGATAATCTCTGTTTTGCGGATTATATGGATCGCGTGACCTTTCAACACCAAATCTGGCAATTCAACGAAATGAGTTCGTTGATAAAGACGTTCCACTGTAATAAAATGTATCACGATACCTTCCACACAACTACCTTGTTTAATCCATCGGAAGTCCGTTTTACCAAAGTCTTGACTAAATACAGTTCTGAATATAATAATGCCACGTTTATTAATGATTTGTGCCAGAGTATAGGCTTAGATAAAAAAGACACGTTCGCCCTTTTTTTAGATTTACAAAGTAAATATTCAGATGACTATATCAAAGAATTGTTTGAAAATTATGATGTTAGTAAACTCTATGTCAACCGTATTTACCGGTATATGGATAAATGCATAGATGAATCTGTTATCGTCGGCGACGGAGTGATATTAGAGGAAAATATGCTTTAATAATTACATAGGGCTATAATTCTTAGGTATCTTCAAACGTAATGGTTACCGGGTATTTGATTAAGCAATAATTATACCACATTGTACCAGGCCGGTTCAATTCACACCAATCAAACAAGTATTTTCCATTAGCGGCGACCAAGGTTGGAAAAGGTGTCCACAATTTATATTTCATGGCAATAATTAAATTCATTGCACCCATTTCATTTGTACGAAATAAAGGATAAGTATTCATCACTTCTATCAGTTCGGTTTTCCGCAGTGTTTTTAATAGAGCCGTATCGTATATCCAGAGACAATTCAAAAAATAACGCTCATTAAGAATATGCTCGCCGTATGCATCAGTTAATGTCTTCAGCATTGCTGGATCTCTTTTACTGAGTTGATTCACAAATATGTTGTTTAAGACTTGATGTTCGGTATAATATTCACCAGGACATAAAAAACGGTCTTTATAGTCCAAGTCTAATAAATATTTGACGGAATCTAGTACTCTTAAACCGGCATCTAAATAAATTACACGTTGCCATTTTGTAAAATAGTCGTCAAACACATGTAACTTTTCCCACTGGGTTAATTTCGTCCTTTCTCTCCCGTCCCCTTCGGGAAAACCCTCGCCGATGTTGCGTAAATAAGCACTTTTATCTATTTCTGGAAATTTCACTTCTGTAATATTATAAAAGTGTTTAAAGTTATTACAGATATTAAACCCAACCGTAATACACACGATAGGACCTTGCCAACCACCACAACTGCGTAAATCCAAAATTGTTCGCTTACATTTATTGTAATAATTCGCATCAGTCACAAAGACAAAAACAGTATCCTCGTTGATAGGCATTTGTGATATAAATATTAAAGTATTTTTATATCACAAATCTTTTATATTATAAAAAATAATCATTTCTCTCTAATATATTAGTATAATCATCAAAAAGAGCCAAGGTCATTCGGTGACAAGTTATTATCTTAGTTATATTTATTTTATCACCACAACAATTAAAGTTTTCATTCGCAAAACCTTTGTGATTGCAACCAAAAAACGCATCATTGTCTTTAATTATTTCTAACTGAGATTGTATTTTTTTTTGTATATAAAAACTGATAGCAACATCGCACGCTGATATCATAACGTTCATATTCGCCCACTGATTAAAACTAGCATTACATTGTACAATCCATTCATTTAACATAGTCGCCAAGTCTAAATAAATATTGTGTAAACATTCCTTAGATAGAATAAAACCCCCGCCGCCTGAATGATAATAATAATCTCTATTATCAATATTACAAATGGCGCCGTGACCGCCTATGTATAAATTTTTATTAGGATCAAACTGCTCAACGTATTTCAACAGTTTTTTAATATTAATATATGTGTCCGTTCCACAACAAAATACAAAGTCCGCATCAAATCGTTCATAAATATATTTCAAGCCCAGGTTCTGTTTAGCGCTGGCAGATAAGTAATCATTTTTTACGCCTTTTAAATAAATAAATTTTGCGTCATCCATCAAATCCGTCGGTTCTTCGCCGAGAAAATACAATACCTTTATCCCCATTTGAGCTGCACATTTCCCCCAGGTTTCTTCAATTTTTAAAATTTCCTGGTTATAGTTGGGCATAGTCGCGCAAGCAAATACGCATATAACTAACTTTTCATGCGGCTTATAATGATTGCAATATTTCAATTGCGAATGATAAAACACTTTGTTTTTATTAAATTCCAGTCTCATAGAAGGGTTTATATGAATTATATCATAAATATGGTGATAGATCGCTAGAACAGCGTCCGGTTTATAGTAGAACGCTGCGACATAATAACAAAATAATATATTCATATATATACTTCTCTCTACGTGAACTTTATAACTTTCTATTTGTTTTAAAAGACTATACGCACAATCATAACATTCTCTATGATACCCAAAATCTAAATATTTTTTTAAAATACACGTATAAATATACTGAAAATTTATGGTTGGCTCAATAAAATTATTAATTATTTGCCCATAGTCGCCATAACTTCTAGCAATATCGTCATAAAACTCATCCAAGACGGATAAATACAACATTTCTTCGCCGTGACCGTACCCAAGCATGGTTGTTTCAACAAAGATTTCCTTCAACCTCTTCAATATTCTTGTACCGATGTCTTTTCCACAGGTAAAAAATCCGCCACAAACGACATATCTATACTGCTGATAATAGTCATCTATTAAGGCAGTGTTCTTATATTTCTTGTCATTTCCGGCTAAGAGTTGAATATGAAATTTATGGGAAATATTTTGTAAAACATATAAGAATTTATTTAAAGTGTAGTCTTCACAAATTCTCAATTTATTATCCTGACCTAAAAACGCATCTAACCAGCCAAATTTACTTGTCTGAAATGGGTTAATGTCCATCATTTTTAAGACAAAATCCATTTTATTACAGTTAACCAAATGTGTTTCAGTACAAGTTCTCTCATCGCGGGTAGCCCATTTTCGCTCTCTATTTTTTTTCACCGTTTGTTGATATTGAAAAGTCCAGAGCTCTTCCACTTCCATTTCCATAAAATAAGTTAAATGCGTCAAGCCGTAAAAATTACGTTTGTTTTTTATGATCGTTAATAGTAATTTATCGGAAAATATGACCAAATATACCGGTAGTTGCAATACAGTGTCAAACGATTTTAAGATATCATCTACACTGCGGACTTTATTGTGAAATTTAGATAAATTATAACAGGCTGTAATTAGTGTACAATCGGGAATAATGTTCATTTTGTATATGATATTACCCAAAATTCATTTAAATATGTTGAAACTAATATATTTAAATGAATATAGTAGTTTCAGCGTTCATAACAGCTATAAATAAAAATGATAAAAGTATACAAAATTATATTGACCTTGGCGATAAATTATTATCAGCAGATATAACTAATTTAAAAATAATATTCATAGAACGTCATATATACACTACATATTTTGCAACTATTGATAATGTATACATATTTAAGTATGAACATAAAGAATTTGAATTTATCATAGATAAAAATATAATATTCGTCTTTTTTGAGAAAACGGACATTTATTTATATAACTATAGTGATGTAATTACAAATTTTAATATTATTACCGATAATCCAGGTAAAGATACGCTAGAATACATGTTTATACAATGTCATAAAACGGAGTGGGTTAAAATGGCTATTACATTAATTACAAACTTAAACTTAAAAAATGATATATTCCAATATATCTGGATTGATTTTGGGATATATCATCAATTCCCTACAAGTGAAGTATTTCTTAGTAGTTTTGAATCTTTAAAACGGGTCAACCCTAGCAATACTAAAGTACGGATTGCTTCCTGTATAAACCCCGCGAACCCATATCATAGCGATATCTATAAATATGTTGCATGGTATTTTGCTGGGAGCGTTTTTGGTGGACTGCCCGAAACCTTATTAAGATTTGCCGAATTGATGAAAACCGAGTGTATAAATATTATAAAGGAGAGAAAACATTTAATGTGGGAAGTTAACATTTGGTATTTGATTTTTTCAAAACATCCTGAGTTATTTGATCCTTATTTGTGTAATCATAATCCGAGTATAATTATGAATTATGCTCGGTAAGTATTTAATATTAAAAGGTATAAATACTTATTTTGTTATACATAAAAGAATGCTATTCAATATATTGCATATACACCCTATAATTATTCCCCAACGAAAATTTATGGATCGCTATAATAATCCAAACGCATATATTGAAATGAATCCATCCATGTTTATCAGTGACTCGGGTGATGTGATTATACTTGTTAGACAGATTAATTATCGGAAATTTTACGACAAGAGTTTTGTTTTATTCGAGAAGTTCTCAAATTCTCTTTACTCACTTATTACGTGTAAAATACAAGAGAACGTGCCATTAAATTTGGAAAATAGTAACATTACGCCTATTGATTATACTTATAATTTACCCACTTATAACACGTATTGGAAGGGTCTGGAAGATATAAGATTTATAAATGCTACATCCCTGCTTGTAATAATACCTGAATGTAATACACAAGGGAATCCATCTATATTTCGCGCCACTCTAAATGTTGATGAGCATTTAATTCACTCATTTAAACCGTGTTTACCAAATCAAATAGAAAAGAATTGGATGCCGTATAATAACAGCAACGTTATTTATAAATTAAGTCCGTTTACAATTAAATCCATTGATGATGATACTATGGAAGTTATCGCCACTTCAGACGAAGATGAAAGAATACTACAAAATTGTAATGGTTCTACAAATGGTATTGCATATAATGGCGGTCAATTATTTTTAATTCATACCAATAAAGAAAAGAGTTACCATAGATGGTTATTATTTAATATAGTCACCAATAAGATAATTATATCAAACGAGTTTGTATTTTTTAATCATTCTTATATTGAGTTTCCGTGTAGTTTATGTAAATATAACGAGAGAATTTTAATATCAATTGGTATAAATGATAATAAAGCATTTATTATTGAGGTTGAAGCGTCAAGTATAAATAATAGCTTTCCATTGTCAACTTAAATATACATTGTCAACCCCTCAATATATTTTTTACTGTAAACGCCGATTTTTGTCGTCCGGTCCCATGTACTATACGTCATAATTACTCTGTCTTTTTCCACCACCAAGCCTAAGCAATATTCAATAGGCTCGCCTGCGAATTTGAAGGGTGCCGAGTAACGTTTGAGTGTGAGTTCTTCATCAAATACAACTAACAAGTGATAATAATGGCGAGGGGATTCGTAAGATACTAGATGCACGACAAACCACACTTCGTTTGCACCCACTTCGTTTGCACCCACTACGTTTGCACCCACTACGTTTGCACCCACTACGTTTGCACACGACGACCCCCGCACATTTTTGAAGAGTGCCGGCATCGGTTTTTCTACTACCAATTCTAATAATGTATAATCATTATTATATTTGCATATTTTCAAAGGATACCAGCTATAAATGATGTGTGTCTCCCCTTTATAAGTCACGTAAACCCAATTCTTTTCACAGGTCGTATTCAGATTAAAGGCGGGTTTAATTTCGTTCGCCTGTAATTTTTGAGGGGGCCAACCATAATTCCCATTCACAATACCAATTGTGTTATTTTGGTGGTAACCAGTACCAATAAACTTGATATCCCCCGCCTCTCCTCTAAACAATCGCACATCCTCAATACCCATATACTGCCTATCAACATAGTCTAACTCTAACAAACTCTCTCTTATAATCTGAAAGTCTGTGGTTAATTCTACGCATTTATTCAAAGTAATAATATGGGGGCTACAATCGTGGTAACAGCCGGAATCATCAATCCGATAATTCACAAAACGCACATTTAAGATGTAGCCGTCCTGCTGCGCATTAGGGATTATGCAGCTAGATGAAGAATGAAATGTATAGGTAATCCCATTGAGTGTATGGGTCAAGTCCGCCGACAAATCCAACGTTTCTTGGGCCGACAAGATGTCTTTATAAAATTTCATATTAGCGAAAAGATACGTAATGATAGAGGCGTCTGGACAATTATTTAAAATGGTTAGGACTTGCTCATTAATAGTCTGAATGCCAAGATAGTAGGCGATAATAGAATATTCGTATTCTAGTTGCCATTCATAATCCAGGTATTTGCTGTCCGCTTTATTTAGTGTCTTATATAACTCCATCGCAAGTTGTTGCTGGCCAGCAATTCGGTATTGTTTAAGCTTTTCATAAGTTTCTACAAAACTTAACGGTTGTTGTTTGGCGAGTACAGGGTCAGCTACAGGGTCAGCTACAGGGTCAGCTACATGGCCAGGTACAGGGCCAGGTACAGGGTCAAGTACAGGGCCAGGTACAGGGTCAGATACATGCAATAGACACCATATTTCATCTTTGTGTTTGTCCTTATTCTGTGTAGTCAATAACGCATCTACTTTTAAATAGAGTTTTTCTCTCTCTGCCACAGTGTCTTGTAACAAAAACTCTTTGTAAAAACATAGATTAGCCAAGGTTGATTGCAACAGTTCCTGTTTCATTAGTCCATTCAATAAAATCTGTTTACAACAGACGTAACCACTCTCTTTATCATTGGCATAATAAGCGCAAATAGAATTTTGGTATTCCAGCATGTCCCAGTATTTCTCTTGTTCGACAAACAGTTTACCCTCGGCTAAACCCCGTTTATACCCTTTGTATTTATTATACAACAAATTCACAACGACATTTTCACCAGCGACACGGTAATGTTCCGCGGCTTTCACCACGCCTTCTATGCGTTCATTATCATATTCGCTTGTTTTTAACCAATATTTCGCCGCATTTACCGCATCACCTTTTTTTTTATAAATATCCCCTATACTCAAACAGGCACAATATTTTTCTTGAGCCCAACTATTCATACTGAGTAATTTTAAATAGGTGGCAATGGCTTTCTCTCCGTCGCCGTAATCTCTGTAACTGTTGCCTAGATAAAAAAAATAACGAGTATTTTGGGGTTCATCTTCCAGACCTTTTTCTAATAACATAATATCGCGCTTAAATTTATCGCTTTTGGCTCCGCCATCGCCGATATCATGAATAAAAATGACTTTCTTATCAAAGACTTTGCCGCCTCTGCTGCCTGCCGGTGTATTGACATACTCGTGAGTGACGCCTACATACCCATAGAGGCCATTATTGCGAACGATTCGCACATTTTGGTAATAAAAGGCTTCATTGCCTTGAAAAATATGGTAATAATCTTGAAGCAAGACTTTTTTGTCAAATTTCTCGCTTACTTTCAAAATCATATCGGCGTCTAATAAGAGAACATAATCGGACATGCCTTTACAAGCTAACAATGCCACATTCCGATTATGTGCAAAGTTTTTGAACGGTTCACGGACAATTTTGCCAGGGATGCCTTTGACTAGGAAATAATCCGTTATCAGCTCTGTGGTATTATCGGTGGAGCCCGTATCACAAATACAATAACAATCAATAATATCTGCGACCGCATCAAACATACGCGTAAGTATTTTACTTTCATTCTTGACAATCATGTTTAAACAAAGCGTGGGACCAGGTTTCTTCTTGGGTTCTATTGTCATTTTAGTTACGTCGCTGATGATCAATTCCATGAATTAATAGTAATACGTAATGATATTTTAAGTATTAATATTAATAATTATATGTTGTACTTTAGACCTTTTTAAAAGTATATTTTTGCCATACTTTTTTTAAAAGTATATTTTTGCCATACTTTTTTTAAAAGTATATTTTTGCCATACTTTTTTTAAAAAAGTATATTTTTGCCATACTTTTTTAAAAAGTATATTTTTGCCATACTTTTTTTAAAAAAGTATATTTTTGCCATACTTTTTTTAAAAGTATATTATTGATTGTCTTTTACCACAACAAATTCTTGCTGTGTAGCTTGCCAGCCTTCCACTATTTCTGAATTCAATTTCATTTTGCGGTGTTGCATAAATTGTTGAGGACTATCGTAGTAGTAGTGATTGGGATTCGGATTGGGATAGTTGGGTGAATTGGGCCTTAACTTACGACCTAATTTATCGTGGGTACCGCTTGTATCTACCGTACGAAATAAACGGCGGGCATCTGTTGTGCCGACCCGCCATGGATATTCAATCCCCGTGATTGCATTTACAATAAACGCACCTTGTATATTGGATGGACGATACGAAGCACGTTTCTTGACGTATTTTCGCTCATCATCGGATCCCTCACCATTACCATCTTCATACAAATTCTCTTGATTTTCCCAATAAGCTTGTCTAGATTGAATATCCATTGTATGTATTTAGCGATATGTATATATTAACTATAGGCAGAAGCTTTAAGTTCTTTTAACAACAACCTTTTAACAACCTTTTAACAACCTTTTAACAACCTTTTAGAAAAAGGTTGGACCAAAAATCACACCTAAATCACACCTAAATCACACATAAATCACACATAAATCACACATAAATCACACATAAATCACACATTATTTTTGGTCCAACCTTTTTTTAAAAGGTTGTTTTTTGGTCCAACCTTTTTTTAAAAGGTTGTTTTTTGGTCCAACCTTTTTTTAAAAGGTTGTGTTTTGGTCCAACCTTTTTTTAAAAGGTTGTGTTTTGGTTCAACCTTTTTTTAAAAGGTTGTTTAATAACTCAATCTCCATGTCTTTCCCTTTCAACATATCGGTCAATTGATTAATATGCTCATGTTGTTGTTGTAGAATATTAACCACTTCTTGAATACTCAACATGCGTGGAGGCGCATCACCAATCCGGATAGTGATTTTACCCTCCCCCTCTTTTTTCAACCGTTCCCATTCGGCATCCCGTACTCTTTTAATCTCTTCAATCTGTTTCAACATTTCAGGTTTGCCTTCCGGTCTGCCAAAAGCGTAGTCTAGCAAGAGGAGCGGAAGTTCTTGCATATAAAACATCCGCAGCTCCGGCTCTTTCACAAAATCTTCCACCAAAAGAGTGGTGGGTTTAATATAATCAGGATGAGCGTTTTCCAATAACATCTCTTTATTAACACTATTATGATCATGCGCAAACACCAATATAGATTTAAAGGGATCCAATTGCGCAAAAGGCACGGTATAATTCTTTAAGAAAGATCGCTCTTCAGATACAGCAACCTTTTCATCATAGTTATGATCTTTCAATAAAGCCCGCCGGAAAGCGAATGTCGCCGCTGTGGAATGGTTGGGGCCATAGGGACCAAATTGATAAATTTTCTCCAACGATTTAAAATAAATATGGACAATACTACTCCCAACACACAGTGCCGCAGGGTTCTTTAATAACGTGTCTACCGCATGCATTACCCGGCTGGGTGGGTAATAATCATCGTCATCCATATAGACAAAGATCTCGCCTTTACATTTAGAATTTAGAATATTCCTTTTCTCACCCAACAACATTTTTCTGTAATAGGGAAAATATTTCACATAAGTCAAATCTTTAACTAAATCACCGATTTTATCCGTACCGTCATCCACAATAACCCATTCAATTCGCTCTCGTGGATAGGTTTGGTGCTCAATACATTTAATAAGATACGGAATAAACGGTCGGCGATTGAATGTTGGCGTGCAAATACTGACAAAGGGCGGCAAGGCGGTCATTATAGTATAAAAACATATCCTTTCTAATAAATTTTATCTCTATATATTGTAATATGAATTATTCCCATTATTTATATACGTTAATTGTCTCTTTAGTCGTCGGTTTTTTCTATAATCGTTATAAACGTTTTGAAGACGTGGATGAAGAGAAAGCCAGCTATTCCATGGTCCAAAAATATTTAATCAATACGTCTGAACACGACTCTACTGACAATGAACATTTAGCGAAAAAAAAGATGAAGAAACCCCTCCTCTGGCTCCACATGAAATATGACATCAATTCCCGGTGGTGGAGTAGTTTCTATTCCCGGAATTCCACGGATTTAAATCAGCCTTATTTATATTTAACCATTAAATCTATTATTGACATGTGTGGCCAAGATTTCCACATTTGTTTGATTGATGACGAGTCTTTTGGAAAATTAATGCCGGATTGGACAGTGGATGTTTCTTTATTAGCCGAACCAGTGAAGACGAAAGTGCGCGAGATCGCTTTAGCCAAATTACTGTATAGGTATGGAGGTCTCCAAGTTCCCCCTTCATTCATCTGTTTTCAGAGTCTGCTCCCTCTCTATACTTCTAATCTTGCCCATCACTCCATGTTTGTGGCGGAATTGTTAAATAAAACCGTATCGGCAAGTGAACACCTTTATTTCCCCAATACGACTTTTCTAGGTTGTGCGAAAGAGACGCCACTGATGTTGGAATATATTAATTTTTTGGAACACGTTATTTCGCAAGATTTCGTAGAAGAAAGTCACATCCTCGGGGCTTCGGGGCAGTGGTGTCAAGCCAAAATTCTTAAAGGTGATGTAGGCTTAATACAGGCGGATGTTGTGGGACAAAAAGATGCCGAGGGTGGGTCAATTACGTTAGACCGACTCATGCAAAATACTTATGTAAATTTGGCTGGTAATGTCTTGGGGCTTTATATCCCGGCGGATGAATTATTGAAACGGTTTGCCTATAATTGGTTCGCCCGCCTCTCCGCCAAACAGGCACTGGAATCCGACACGACCATTGGAAAGTATTTATTGATTGCGCGCTAAATGCTAAAGCTTACAAAGTTGCTAAAGCTTACACCGTTGCTAAAGCTTACACCGTTGCTAAAGCTTACACCGTTGCTAAAGCTTACATATGCTATATTCTATTTCATACATTGATTTATTATACACAAGTTTCGTAGTATATTTAATTTGATGCGCATTACAGATTTGCCGAATAATTGTTAAGAAAGATTTATAGTTGATTTGTCGGTCAACATATTTGTGTTTAGATGGGTAATAATAGGGTTTTAACATGGCTATAAAGACATTTAGCAATTGGTTGTATTCTGTTTTATGGAAGAGATAAGTGGTGATCTGAAAATGCTTATCGGTTTCGGTAAAATTCGCTTTAAGAAAGTCCCAAAAGAGTTCTAATGGTACGTTTTTTTTAAATATTTGATTGTCCTTTTCTTGTTTTTTCTTATCTTGAATCACCGCTGGTTTGAGTGAGTCCATAGTGTACGGCTTTATAATTACAAATGATAATTACATATTATATTTTAACTAATAGGTAATTACTGTCAACGTATAAATTTATTTTTATACAGAGATGATTTATTAGGCGTACGCATTCTTGTTGACTGCAATGTTTTTGCCACACTTTTTCTTAAAAAGTGTTTTTGCCACACTTTTTCTCAAAAAGTGTTTTCTTAAAAAGTGTTTTCTTAAAAAGTGTTTTCTTAAAAAATGTTTTTGCCACACTTTTTCTTAAAAAGTGTTGAGGTAATATTATTCGTAAACAATGTCAACTCAAGCTCATCTTCGTGAATGGTATTAAATATGGTGATATATTTACAAATCAAGGGTATAATGTTGTATTTTTCATCCTCGGTCAATAAATTCGTGTTTTTCACATACATAAAGAAATTATCTAAAATATCCATTACGGAATAACCGCGGTCAAAGATCCTAATTAAGATCTCAATGGCGCCCCGTAAATTGTTCTCATCTTTACAATAAAGCATATACTGGTCAAATTCTTTAAAAGAAATATTTGTACAGACATTGATCGCCAGGTCTAGGGTAATCGGTAGATCTAGTAATTTGAATTTTTCCAAATAATTCGCAATCATCCGGAGAGAATTATTACTAATATTGATAATATATTCTTCCACACCTGGCATTAAATGAATCTGTTCATTTTGACAAACGTGCTGAATAATGTGTTGCAAATTTTCCATACGCAAGGGATTAATTTTGATAATATTCATTCGGGATTGTAGACTGTCAATAACTTTAAGCGTATTACTACAAGACGCAATAAAATGGATATTATTGCTGTATTTGTCTAGCGTGCTCCGAAAGACTTGTTGTCCTTGTTCATTGATAGTATCCAAATCATCAATAACAATGATTTTCTTTTTATTTTTTATCAGTGATGAAGACTGACAGAATATTTTCATTTCATTGCGATAATAGGCAATACCTTGTTCATTGAGATTATTAATATACAGAATATTATCTTTATTTACTTTGCCATTGTAGTATTCCAAAATGATCGCCTTGAGAAGGGCGGTTTTGCCTGTACCGGTCGCTCCAAAAAGAAGAAAATTCAAACTATTAATGTCAATCATTGCTTTTATGAAGGTGAGGGTAGCTTTATCATGGGCAAAATCAGCCAAGCGAATGGGTTCATATTTGTATAAGATGGGTTGCTCCATGTACTATTTTATATAAAGGGATATATTTATATATACTTTTAACCCAAAAGTACTTTTGCCAAAAGTACGGTAAAACGACACTAGCGAGTTGCTTAAGCGTACGCATTGTAATTTACATATTATAATTTACACATTATAAATTACATATTATAATTTACATATTATAATTTACAAATGACATAAACGATAACACTAATTGAGTGAGCGTATGCATTATAATTTACGCATTAGGTTTTGCCGTACTTTTGCCAAAAGTACAGTTTTGCCAAAAGTACTTTGTGTAAATAACCATATAATAAATTATTTCGTATATACTAAATAAATGAGTACAGAGAAAAAAAAAGATTATTATGAAATTTTGGGTATTAGTAAAGAAGCTAGTCCAGAGGATATTAAAAAAGCATATCGGAAGCTTTCTTTGCAGTTTCATCCAGACCGTAACAGCAATAGTCCCGAATCCACAGAGAAATTTCAAGAAATTAATAATGCCTATGATATCTTAAGCAATGAACAAGATCGGGCGAATTATGATCGCCAACGTAATTCGCCTTTTTTCGGCAGGGTACCAGGTATGGGCGCGGGGATGGACATTAACCCTGCGGATATCTTCAACTTTATAAATAAAAATATCTTTGAGCAAATGACAACTGGCATGGGTATGCCAGGTGGAATGGGTATGGCAAATGTCATGAATATGGCAAATGGAATGGGTATGGCAAATGGAATGGGTATGGCAAATGGAATGGGTATGGCAAATGGAATGGGTATGGCAAATGGAATGGGCCAAGTCCATGTGAATCTAGGGCCGGGTATGTCTATGATGAATGGCCTCGGTGAGATGACTATGGAAGGGTTACGCAGTAAGTTAGCAAAACCCGTCCCGATTATTAAGTCTGAAGAAATACCCTTGAGTAAAGCATTTACAGGGTGTAAATTGCCGATAAATATCAATCGATGGATGGTGGAAAATGGTATTAAAAAAGAAGAGACAGAAACCATTTATCTGCAAATTCCCAAGGGCGTGGATGATAATGAACTCATTATTTTACGTGGTAAAGGGAATGCGCTGTCACAAACAAATGCCGGTGATGTGAAAATATTTATCAAGATTATTAATGATACAAACTTTACTCGTACGGGTTTAGATTTGATACTAAATAAAACCATTACATTAAAAGAAGCCTTGTGTGGGTTTACCTTTGATTTAAAATACGTAGATGGGAGGGTCTTTAAGATAACCAATAATAGTGGAAATATCATTACGAATAATTATAATAAAGTGATTAATAATATGGGGTTGACGAGAGAAGACCACATAGGGAATTTAATTATCAATTTTACGGTAGAGTTTCCGACGAATTTGACGGATGTGCAGATTGAAGGGCTAGCGAAGCTGTTGTGATACTAGCGAAGCTGTTGTGATACTAGCGAAGCTGTTGTGATGATAAAAAACATATTATTCAGAAGAATAAATAATATGTTTGAGTGGTTTTATAATTGTGTCTTATCTATAACAATCTCTTTGGCAATCCGTCGTATGATTTTATTCTCACTTTCCATAATGGGACCTTTGCCACCTGTTGATTCAATCACTAGTTTCATATATTTGTCGTTTAACCGAGATTCATTGTCCTTGCTTTCAGGGTAGGCATTACTCCAATTATAAACCAATTTCATATTTCTGAATGAGACGTTTTTGATCGCCTGGCGGAGCTTCGGATTGTCTTTCTCTTCTTTGGTCCAGACATTTTCATCTTTGACATAAATAATTTCTCTCTTGGCGTCGCTACAATGGATCGGCCGTTTATAAACATCCATGGAATTCAACTTGTCCACAATGATTTTGGTGATCCCATCTACATAACCGAGTTCACCTACGCTTTCCAAATCCGACAATTGTAGGTCAAATGAGTTGGCAAAATCACTAAGGTTCATGGCATCTTTGCATTGTTCATTCAAGAAAAATTGCAGATTGAAGGTTTTGTTATGTGAATTTATATTATTTATATTATTATTATTTGTTATACTACTCGTCTTGCACACTTCAACCATTTGTTTTTGTAATTCATTATTGCTTTTCATTAATTCAATAACCATACTTGTCAATTGTGTCAATTCACTTTTCATAAAACTTGACTCTTCTATGTCGTCAGTATAAGTTGCAACGATTATGCTATTTTCCTCCGGTTTGTTATTAATGGCACATTTTTTTTTGTGATTGAATAATGACGAACGATGGTTATATAAGCGACCGCAAGAGCATGTTATCGTCTGGCGACTTTTTTGTTGTATTTTGTCGCCGAATGTTGTATTTTTATGCTTCCTAGTAGAGCAGTGTTTTACATAATCACTTTTCTTGCAGCATTCGTAGTTGCATTTTTCGCAAGAGAAAAAAACGGCGACTTTTGCGACTTTTTCGGTTGTCATTTTGTTGTATATATTCTTAATAATATAAATGTCTAAACCTTTTTTTATAAAATTAGTAAATTTTTTATCGTCACAAATATTTTTTCGTCCTGTCGGTTTTCAGAGCATCTTCAAGCAAAACCACTTTTTCAAAAAAAAATTTTGCCAATTTAAAAGGCACTTTTGGTTTTTGGACATTTTAAAAATGTCCTTTTTTGAAAAAAGTCGGCCAGACCTGAAAACTTCTTTTTTTTTCAGAAATTTCTATCGATCGATTTTCTTTAATAATATCCCATCAATTTATCAATGGTTTCACAATTAGCCTGCAATTTCGCGCTCAATGCGATGGGATTTTCTCTACGTATTACGGTGTCATGGACGTGATGCATCCCTTTTAGACCATAGATATCATCGTTTTCCGGGTATTTACATACGACCTGCTCGTAGTTGTGTGTAAACGGTGCCCATTCACAGAAATCATAGATCTGTTGTAGCACTGCCGCCGGCGTACGAACCAGGTCATCGTACTGGATAAATAAAAAATGGTTGGCCTGATTATTTTTCTTCGCCCAGTTAATACCGGCCAACGACCGCATAATCGGTTCCGAATTTGGGACCAACAATTTTTCAGCTTCGCTGTTTTGATTAAGACCGTTGGCTTTATAGAGTTTCATAAATGATTTCACAATCGAACTCACTGACCGTTCTAAGATAATTACTTTATAATTGGGATTGATATAATGTTCCAAGAGAGAAAGATTTGCTGGTATAGTCCACGACCGACATTTATCTACAACGATTTTCTCTTCACCAGTTAAATTCGTATAATACAGTTTAGGTATATTGGAAATAAGCGTATGCATCGTAGTTATCTCTCTACCATTGGCTTTTAATTGTTCTTTAGCATTGTTCAAACCTGATTGTTGCAAGTCCCACATCAGTTGACACACGGCAGAATTGCCTTCAGCGTGAATCAAGGGATTTTGTGAGAGAATGGCTGAGAGTAAAGTTGAACCCGCCCGAGGCAAACCACTTAAACAGACGAATTGCTCCATTTATTATACATATAAATAGAAGATTTGTTTACGTAGTTTTTGGCCCTACCTTTTCTCAAAAGGTTGTTTTTGGTCCTACCTTTTCTCAAAAGGTTGTTTTTGGCCCTACCTTTTCTCAAAAGGTAGTTTTTGGCCCTACTTTTTCTCAAAAGGTAGTTTTTGGTCCTACCTTTTCTCAAAAGGTAGTTTTTGGTCCTACCTTTTCTCAAAAGGTGGTGTTTTTGCAACACTTTTTTCAAAAGTGTATATAAGAACACTTCAATGAAAATTAAAAACGGCTCTAGAGAAGAAAAAAATGGCTGGACCTTTCTCTCTATAAAAGGCTCCGCACAAGAACGTGGTTATGCCCACGGCTATCTCATGGCTCCCGAACTCAAAGAAATCTTCAAGATGTTAGATTTTTTCCTTCTCAACACTTATGGCTATACGTGTCCGTTTTTTGCCGAAGTGATGAGTGAATTATTTACGCCACAGATTCAGCAGAATTACCCGGAATTATACACAGAAATGGACTACATTGCCAAGGGCGCAAATGCCAACGGGTGCAAACTCACTATCCAAGATATCATCATGTGGAATTGTTATACCAGTATTGATTCTATGATTGCGTATTTCCCTGAATTGATAAAAAATAATCCGAATTTGAATAAGAAATATGGCGAACTTTTTTTTACAGGTTCTCGTATCATTGAACACGGACACGGGGAAGGCGGCGCCAGGCTCCGTGGTGGGCAAAGTGACCACTGTACGACATTTATGGCCGTCGGTAATTACACCAAAGACGGGAAGATTGTATGTGCCCATAATTCTTTCGTAGGTTTTATTGACGGGCAGTATTCTAATCTTATAGTATGTATTAGTCCAGCTGACCCCAAGGCAAATCGCATTCTCATGCAAGGCACCGCCGGCTGGATATGGAGTGGTTCGGATTATTATATTACGAGTAATGGTTTTATCTGCACGGAAAGCACCATTGGAGGTTTTTTCAAATTCGCCCTGAAAGACCCGATTTGTTGTCGCATCCGGCAGGCAATGCAATACGCCAAGACGCTGGATGATTGCGCAACCTACCTCACCACAAACAACAGCGGGGATTACGCCAATTCGTGGCTAATCGGCGACACCAAAACCAATACAATTATGCGGGTTGAACTCGGACTCCAGTATGTGAATGTAGAGAAGAAAACAAATGGCTATTTTATCGGTTATAATGCCGCCGAAGATCCCCGCATCAGGAATTTAGAATGTGTCAATTCGGGCTATGAAGATATTCGCCGCCATCAAGGCGCCCGTCGGGTCAGGTTAACGCAATTTATGGAGGATTATAAAGGGCAGTTGGATATAGCCAAGGCCCAAGAGATTTTGGCGGATCATTATGACGTGTATTTAAACAAAATTAATCCGTGTTCGCGGACCTGCTGTGGACATTATGAATTAGACGACCGCGCGTTTATGTCCCAAGCCGACCGGCCGAAACCTTATCAGCTCCGCGGCGCGGTAGATGGCATCGTGTGTGATACGACGCTGGCGAAGAAAATGACTATCCTGGGGCGCTGGGGCACCTCGTGCGGGACACCGTTTGAAAAGGCCCCCTTTTTTCAACAACATTTGCAGTGGATAGAGCAAGAACCTTATATCAAAGACCGACCCCATCAACCTTGGACGGAGATTTCCCTGTGGAGAAAAGGGAAAGGCCTTAAAAACAAAACACGGTTGCGTGAAGAGAAAATCAAACAATTAAAGGCCAAAAAAGGCAAGAAAAATCGTACACAGAAAACGACCTAAATATAAGTTTCTTTATAAAACTACACATGACCGCCCGCCGTATTAAAAAAGAATTAGATGAATTGAATGTATCACCGCCGACAAATTGCTCCGCCGGCCCCTTGGGCGATGATCTTTACAAATGGCAAGCGACTATTATGGGACCGGAAGGCAGTCCATATCACGGGGGGATTTTCTTTTTGAAAATTGAATTCCCAGCGGATTATCCGTTTAAACCCCCGCACATACATTTTAATACCCCGATTTATCATTGTAATATCAATTCCAGTGGCAGTATTTGTTTAGATATTTTGAAAGACCAGTGGAGCCCGGCACTGACCATTAGTAAAGTGTTGCTGAGTATCTGTTCATTAATGGATGACCCTAATCCGAACGATCCCCTCGTACCGGAAATTGCTGATTTATTGCGCAAGAATAAACCATTGCACGATGAGAATGCGCGCGAAATGACAGCGAGATATGCGCTCTAACGCACTTTTGGCAAAAGTGCCGCAAAACGTCAAGATACATACGTCAGTTGTAAAATTACACTAAATTAGATGTAATTTTATGTTTTTTTATAATCCATCGGTAGTTGTTTTTTGTGCAAAACCTCAAGATACATACGTCAGTTGTAAAATTACAATAAATTAGATGTAATTTTATGTTTTTTATAATCCATCGGTAGTTGGTTTTGGCGCAAAACCTCAAGATACATACGTGAGTTGTAAAATTACACTAAAATTACAATAAATTAGGTGTAATTTTATGTTTTTTTATAATCCATCGGTAGTTGTTTTTGGCGCAACCTTTTTTTAAAAGGTTGGATTAAGAAATACGTTTGGTACTAATTTTGGCGCTCACAATATACAAAGAATTCTCCGTGACAATAATATACTCTGTTTCAACTTTATAAATCTTTTCAATTGGTGATGTATATTCGTCTTCGCTTTTTACCAACAATTTTTCATTGTTTTCTCTAACGCCAATTAAAACTTTACCTTCGTGTGAATGTGTCCAGTAATCCATCATAATTGGCTTATCATCCACGACTGCGATTTTAATACAGTGTTGCAGACAAGTGTTACTTGGTGGAATATAGTTACTTTCAGACGAAGCCATTTATAGTATATAATAATTTTTATGGCTTTAAATACTTATAATGTAAAAGTATATATCCACCTTTTATCCACCTTTTATCCACCTTTTATCCACCTTTTAGAAAAAGGTGGGGCCAAAAATAACCGATGGACTAAAACAACAACAACCGATAGACTAAAACAGCAACAACCGATGGACTAAAACAGCAACAACCGATGGACTAAAACAGCAACAACCGATGGACTAAAACAGCAACAACCGATAGACTAAAACAGCAACAACCGATGGACTAAAACAGCAACAACCGATGGACTAAAACAGCAACAACCGATAGACTAAAACAGCAATATAAAATTTACGCTTAAAATGTGTAAATTTTACAACTGACGTATGTATCTTGAGGTTTTGCGACACTTTTGCCAAAAGTGTGTTTTGCCAAAAGTGTGTTTTGGTCCAACCTTTTTCTAAAAGGTTGTATATATGAACTACCCCATCACCACAACAGTCTTAAATTATGCGTTAGACGATAGTCTTAATTATAATTATGTATTAACCAATACGGCAGTGGAGTGCTTTACAACCTATGCAGAGGTGATTAATTCGTATCTTGTCACTTTTTCAGATTCTAAAAGTATTCATACTTTATTCACGCCAAATAAAAATTTATATAATTATTTGATTGATAAAGGTATCTCTACACTTAATCATATTTTTAAACTAATTTTGTTATATACAAAAAATCTAGATTTGACGATCAATTATTGTAAGCAAACCATTGGTTATTATGTGGAATTTATTGAGCAAAATATGTGTCACAATGATAATGAAAAAATAAATTATAATAATGCATCGCGCTTTTCATATTCCAAAACGATTGATAAATTGATTAAGCACTATAGGAAAACCTCTTATAATGAATTACAAGATACTACCGCTGAATTACTTTCTTTTGTGGAAGAGAGAGAGACTTTTACTTATAAAAAAATATGTATGCTGATAGAAGCTTATACAAAATTGACAGTAGGTGCAAACGCAGTAGGTGCAAACGCAGTAGTAAAACAACACATTTTGAATTTAGTCACGGATGAAAATGACACAGGAGAGAAAATAGATGTATTATTAAACTTTATAAATAATTTTAATATATCTTTGGAAAGCGCGACTCAGTATATTTTTCGGTTTTGTGAAATACTGAGATCTAAGCGCTTGAACAAGACCGCTATTATAAAAAAACTAGCAAGTGCTGACAATAAAATAAGATTGCAAAAGGATTCGGTTGAGGTATATATAGATTGGTTAATAATGTAAGCTATTTGTTCTCTCTTCACATATTAACCGTAATGCTCTTTAACCGACTATTGCGGGTCTGTTTTTGGCCGTGAGTAACCAATTTTGTCACATTTACTTCGTGGATATTTTTGTATTCTTCTAAAAAGATTGTACACAGGTAGGCATAAATGTTATGCAGGATCGGCTGACTACATTTGCCGACAATTAATACACTACCTGTCCGGAATACCATAAAGGACACTTTGGTAATATGGGTAGTGGTTTTCATGGCTTCAATTGTCAGTGCATTGACGAAGCAGGTGTTTGTAGCATCTTGCACCTGATTAGCATCTTGCACCTGATTAGCATCTTGCACCTGATTATAATAAATCTCACATTGAATCCCCGGATACGTACAAGGATCATAACTGCTCCGAATTTTGTCATTGTATTTCTTCTTAAATAAATCATTTAGGACATCACGTTTCAAATAATAACCGCAATTAAAATTAGAGTTTATTAATACTGTCTGAGTTTTGGATTCAATAAAAGCCAAATCAAGTATCGTCGGCGTCGTAAAGGGTTTGAGGGTCTCAATCAACAGCACATAAACCTTGTGAAGTATATCCGCATTTTGAATCCCCGGGATTTCTAATTTCCCAGTATTAAACACTTTTACGTGAACTTCTTTAAATTTGTCCTCGTGCAAAAGTCGCAAAATCACCACGAAACAATTGTAAAAGGCGCTCTTTTTCTTACACCGATAGCTGGTGATGTCTTTTTTACTAATACCAATGCTGATTTTGCGTACGTCTTTAAACTTGATCCGTCCAGTGGGGTTGTCAATATGATTAATTATATATTCATCTACATAATCATATTTTAAGGTTTGTTGCCCAATATACGCCAATTCTTCAGGCGTATGGGAGTTGAATTTGATTTGCTTTTTCACGATGCCTTCTTTAGGCAACGCATAAGGGATTATTGGCAATTTCCAAAAGACATCTTTTAAATTAACGTCCATATTTAAATAGGATATAATGGTTTGCGTGGAAATATACAAATCATTACTTTTAGGAATACCTTCGCCACTGTTAGTATTCAAGGCCGTTTTTTTTTTAATGGCAAAACTGTGTTTACTAAATTGATTCTGCTCTTCATATTCATCGTCGCAAAACTGTTGCCAATCCAAGTCAATTTCATCCATTATTAATTAATTACTTTGTCTTTAAATGATTTAACTAATATGAATCAATTATTTTCTAATATCATATTAAAATGGATAATAACATCATGAATAATACGAAAACGCAACCGATTGCTATTATAAATTCTCTCCAACAATATACTTTAAAACACGGATTATTTGATCCGCTTCAGAATTCACCGCCAAGTGTATGGAAGACACGGTTAATGCAACGGTTGAATAATACAGTAGTAATTCAGACCAATGCTCATTTGATGTCTAGTCCCGTAAAATACGTTTCATAAATATGTTTTCTAAAAGTATTATATGGCATATATTCTTACTGCTTATGGCGAAATTATAGACAAGTATACTATTTTAACGATTAAACTTGAAAAAATAACGGATAGTAATAAACTGGAGCATATTCAACAAGAGTTGCGTGCTTTAGAACCAACTTTAAGCACGCTTCAACAAAGCGGCGTCTTGAACTTAACTCGGGCTCTGAAAATCATCAACCAGGATTTGTGGAATATTGAAGATCACATTCGTGTAAAAGAACGATTGGGACAGTTTGATGAGGAATTCATTGCTTTAGCTCGTAGTGTGTACATAAAAAACGATGAACGAGCCCAGTTAAAATATAAAATAAATATATTGACGCAGAGTCCGCTGAGAGAAGAGAAATCTTATGAAGAGAAATCATAAGGCCTTCAACAACGCCTCAATAACATTATCCCATTTGGATATCGCAGTTTGCCGGAAGGTTTTAACAAGAGGATACCAGTGGTTATCTCGGTAAGTCCATCGCCAATCACACCCGATGGTCAAAAGGCACCAGCAAGGTATATTCATTGTCGCTGCAAGATGAACCAGCGATGTATCCGTAGTAATTACCAAGTCTACGACTTTTAACAACGTCACAGTATCTTTAAAAGCCTCTCCGGTATTATCTAAGAGGGTTCCATAATTTTTTACTTTATATGTATCTAATATCGCCGCTTCCTCCGCGGACACGTGTTTTTGAATAGATATAAATTCAATCGTTTCAGCGTAGGTCTGAAAAAGGGGTATTAAAGTCGCCAGTGGGAGAGAACGGTTAAACTGTTCCATTGTATTGCTTTTGTTACCACACCAATTGATAATGACGTTCTTCTTATGCGGATTGATATAGTTTTCAAGCAACAATGTATTCCCTTTCACCTTTTCTAAGTAATAATCAATATATATCATATTGTAAGTCAATTGTAAATGTATAAATAACAAGGTTATATTGGTATGGTAATCATAGTTTTGAGGAAATGTTGTAAAGGTAGATAAATCTATAATTTTTAAGTTACTTATGTTGAGCTCTCTCTTGAGAACGTCAAAAAACAACCAGTACAAATTATCATTCACTAAAAATATAATTTTATTGTCAGGTTGGGAATCACAGATTCTTCGCAGAAATCGCCCATACATAATTATATCCCCGATGCCACCGGAATTATAAATGAGTAAGGTTTTATTCTGATCATTTGGGCGAAAATAGCTCATCGTCTTTGGTGAAATATTGGGTCCCGTAAAGGCTTGTAAATAGGGCATGAGGTCTTTAACTTTAGTGTATTCTTTCTTATGTAACAAAGCCATGCAATAGGTTTTGTTAGCATGCATTCGTAAATCAGCTTCTATCGTTTTATGTGGGTTTGTTATTTTCTGAATATACGGATTTGCTCTCCCTGTGGTAGCACATATAACCTCGTAGGCACAATATACTTGCAAAATAGCGCTAGCATTCGCTGAAGTCGGGTTAATATCTTTGTATTTATCAGCAAGGATTTTCAATAAAATATAACATTGTTTAAATTCCCCTTGTTCAAAATGCTTCATTGCTTTTTGAAACATTTCCCCATCTTCCATTATTTACTTGAAATAATGGAAAATCTCTTTAAGTTATTAAATATATATATAAATAATTTCAAGGCGTTTATAAACTCCACTTAAACTCCGCTTAAAAGCTTATTCAGTGCCAATACCGTATAATTTTTAAAATAATCCACATTAACGTCTTTTAAATGCATTATGATTTCCATAAAATCCAATAACTCTTTGCAAATGTATTCAGGGCATTCTTCAACCAGATAATTCAAATAATCTTTAATAACCGTCTTCATATCCATATTATAGGTTTCACTAATCGTGCACAAATAGTCTAGCAATTTTACCTGATTATGTTTAATTAAAAAAAGAGAAGTCAATTCAGCCCACACTGCAGTATTTAATACTTGGAGTTCCAAAAGCATATTCTTATTGGATTGAATATAATTTATCATACTCCGAATATCTGATTTGTACAATTTTTGTATATACAACAGTTTATCCCCTCCCATCGGCAAGTTTTCACTGCAGCAAATCTTCTGTAAAAAAAGAAAAATTTCTTTTTCCGGTAATTGATTAAAACGTAAGCGCATAAATTCACTTTGCAAGGACTCATCAATCCGGCTAATATAATTACAGATTAAGCAAAAACGCACATTCGTATTACTATATTGGAGTAAATATTTCAATGACTGTTGGGCGTGTTTGGTCATATAATCCACCTCATCCAAGATGACGAATTTTAGTCCCGTGACAAAGAGTGTATCGGAATCCACAAATTGTCGTATTTGATTCCGAATAATATCAATACCACGCTCGTCAGAGGCGTTTAAATGAATAATCAGGCCTTTATGAACTTGATTGTATTTTTCTTGGTACTTATTGATAAGATTAATAATAGTTGTTGTTTTCCCCGTGCCAGGCGGGCCATAGAGAAGGAGGTTTGGGAAACTGTTTTTTTTAATAATATTCTGTAGGATGATTTTGTTTAGGGGATCCAGCACAATAGAATCAAATGTATTTGGGCGATACTTTTCTACCCAGGGTATGGATGAGGAATGAAGTGTATCAGAATGAAGTGTATCAGAATGAAGTGTATCAGAATGAAGTGTATCAGTGCTACACATCTATTATTAAATGTAATAATATTATGTTTTTATACCATATACATTTTTGCTAATACAATAACTTTTATAGGATACAATAACTTTTATAGGATACAATAACTTTTATAGGATACAATAACTTTTATAGTTATAATAAAATATAAAGATACTTTATTAGTATATTTATTATGAATATGACGGACCCTACGTCGGGATATTTGGAAATTATCTATGGGCCGATGAAGTCTGGCAAAACCTCGCGTCTCTTACAACTCTATAAACAGTTTAAATTCTGCGAAATTCCAGTCATGGTGATTAATCATTGCATTGATACGGTTCATTCGGCCACGCAATTGTCTAGTCATGATAAAATTATGATCCCTTGTATTTTGGCGAATAAATTAACAGATTTAGTAGATTTCTCGCAAGTTATCGTAGATAAGACATTTTTGGACGCCAAAGTCATTCTTATTAATGAAGCGCAATTCTTTGAAGATATTGTGGAATGGGTCACTACGGCCGTAGAAAAATACAACAAAAATGTCTATATTTGCGGTTTGAATAGCGATTTTCAACGCAAACCTTTTGGCAACTGGCTAGATTTAGAACAAGTTTGTGATAAAGTTACTCATTTGCATTCATGGTGTGGGATATGTAAAAAACAACAAGCGCTCTTCAGCTACCGTTTGACGAGTGAAATGGATAAAATTGTCATCGGTGCGGATAATTACATACCGGTTTGCAGAAAATGTTGGTTAGTGTTAAACCGTTAATGTATAACGAAAACGATTTAAATTGCTTTGTCTATATAATTCTAAATGAACACAGATGAAGTTATAAAGAAAAAACGTGGGCGTAAACCCAAACAGAATGACGAGAGCATCAGCATCAGTATTAGTGCAATTCCAAATACTCAAACACATAATGAGAATGTCCAAGTCATTATCACGGAAAATGTCGTTATACACGCACAGACCAACGATCAGGCACAGACCCACGATCAGGCACAGACCCACGATCAGGCACAGACCCACGATCAGGCACAGACCCACGATCAGGCACAGACCATTGTTGATGCTGAGGCCGAATTAGAGCAACTCACAAGCGCTATGAAGGATGACCTGGCTGAGGATGATGATGTCAACTTAAAACTCCCAAAAAAACGCGGTCGTAAACCCAAGGGCGGGAAAATTATAGTGAATTCAATATTAGAAGAAACAAATGTTATTCACGAACCAAATATCATTCTACATTTGAAATGTAAATTTGCGGATTTGGATAAAGCCTCACTCGCTTACGATTTCAAGGGCGTGGATGCGTTTCAATTTGAGAAAAATAAAGGCTGCGAATTAGGCTACCATGTTATAGATAATCATAGCACAGAGAACCACATTATGGATAATATTGTCAAACCCGAACAGGGTTCCGGAACCTACAATTATGATGGGGAATTTAAACAACTCTGTAATAAGTTGAAGAACATGTCGTATAATTTACAAAATAATAATATTTCTGATAAAAAATCCGACTGTTTTTGGTGTACTTGTTCTTTTGACAACCCGCCGATTTATATCCCTAAATATCAGATAAATAACATTTATCAATGTTATGGCTGTTTTTGCAGCCCTGAATGTGCGACGGCGTTTTTATTCAAGGAAACGATTGATACCTCTACGCGATTTGAGCGCTATTATTTATTGAATCATATTTATAACAAGGTCTATAATTACACGAAAAATATTAAACCAGCACCTGACCCCTATTATACGCTGAACAAGTATTACGGCGAATTATCTATTCAAGAATACCGGCGATTATTTAAAAGTGAACGATTGCTCATTGTGGTTGACAAGCCCTTGTCGCGTGTTTTGCCAGAGTTGCACGAGTACAATGACGATATTATGGTACAAGATAATTTGCAAAACACAGGGAAATTTAAAATTAAACGCAAGACGAAACAAAATAAGACGGACATTTTAAATGAAACGTTTAATATTCAATAACAACCTTTAAAACAACCTTTTAAAACAACCTTTTAAAAAAAGGTTGGACCAAAAAACAACCTTTAAAACAACCTTTTAAAAAAAGGTTGGACCAAAAAACAACCTTTTAAAAAAAGGTTGGACCAAAAAACAACCTTTAAAACAACCTTTTAAAAAAAGGTTGGACCAAAAAACAACCTTTAAAACAACCTTTTAAAAAAAGGTTGGACCAAAAAACAACCTTTAAAACAACCTTTTAAAAAAAGGTTGGACCAAAAATTACACGTAAATTACACGTAAATTACACGTAAATTATTATTAAATTACGTGTAACTTTTGGTCCAACCTTTTTTTAAAAGGTTGTTTTAAAGGTTGTTTGTTGTGTGTTACTAAGATCAGCCTCGTCCATAAAAGACCTTATTTCTTTATAAATTTGTTGATTTGTAGACAAGGGTTTTGTTGTTGGGTTTGCGCTAGCGATGCCTTCTCTCAAATACGAACGAATCACTGTTCTATAATCATTTTTATATTCTATAAGTTTCTCTCTAGCAATCTCATAGGTATAGTCAGTTTGGCGCAAAATGATATCTATATAATCCTGCTCCGCCTGTGCCTTAGTAGTTGAATCAGCCATTATATATAAAAATAAAGTATTTTCTAAATTGTATTAAACGAATAGTATATTTACTATATAGTACAAAATAATGAGCGATCTAGCTGAATTAATTATTAAAGATTTGACGGAGACAATGCGCAAGACCTTGGCGCCTTTTATAGAAAAAATAGAGCAGGCTGATAAACAATATAAAACATTGGTTAACCTTATGAGTAATATGCCCGAATTTCAGACAATTATAGAAGAAAATGCATTGTTGAAAAAGGAATTACAACGGCGAACAAAACCATCAAACGATGGAGAACCATCAAACGAGGAAGAACCATCAAACGAGGAAGAACCATCAAACGATGGAGAACCATCAAACGAGGAAGAACCATCAAACGAGCAAAGACAAGATATTATATTGAATACTGTCAAATTAGAAATTACACCACTTAACGATACTAAACTAGTAGCTTTTAATGTAAATGAGCACGTTAAACAAATTTATGAGACGGTTACTAGCGAAATAGAAGATGGAGCAAGCGAAGCAGATCAAGAAGCAAGCGAAGCAGATCAAGCAAGCGAAGCAGATCAAGAAGCAAGCGAAGCAGATCAAGCAAGCGAAGCAGAGGAAGAAGCAAGCGAAGCAGATCAAGCAAGCGAAGCAGATGAAGAAGCAAGCGAAGCAGATCAAGCAAGCGAAGCAGATCAAGCAAGCGAAGCAGATCAAGCAAGCGAAGCAGATCAAGCAAGCGAAGCAGAAGCAAGCGAAGAAGAAGCAAGCGAAGAAGAAGCAAGCGAAGCAGAGGAAGAAGCAAGCGAAGCAGAGGAAGAAGAAGTATTCACGGTAGAAATTGACGGCGTAGATTATTATACAAGTGATGAAGTAAATGGTATTATTTATAGAATAGATGCAAATGAAGAAGTTGGAGAGCAAGTTGGAAAATTTGTGGATAGTGAGCCAATCTTTTAGACTGAAAAATACGTCTAAATTTATTATGCGTACACATAAATTGATGGGGTTGAATTTTGGCCCAACCTTAAAAAAAAAGGTTGCTGTTATATATATATGAACATCAACGACTTTTGCGCGCCAGCCCTATTATATATCGCGTTCTCTTTAACCCATATTATTGTGGATGTATTCAAGCACTTGTACAATACAGCTTTAGTCAAATTTATTGTTATGATTATATTTACGTTTTTATTGAATATTCTTTGCCAACGCGGTTTAACAGTAATATCTTGGTTTATAGTCTTTGTGCCCTTTATCACCATGACCGTCATAACAACTTTGCTGCTGATTACATTTGGTCTCTCGCCATTTAGTGGTAAGATTGATAAAACCCATTTAGTCCTGGCTAAACAGAAAAAATGCAATGACAAGCCTCGCTCTAATGCTAGGCGGAATTCTATGGCTGATAACAAACAAATGCATCACGATAACTTTTACAATTAACAGTTTCACATTAAAAAAAATAAAATAATGTAAAAGGTCTAAATATAATAAAACGGTTTAAAACTTGTTTTATTACATATATTAAATGATAGTGTTGAGTTTAATTGCACTGTATTTGACAAAAAAAATCAGTGATTATATTTGTCCTGTTGCAATGAACCGATTTTATATCAAGGTGGGATTGTACGCTTTAAAACTCTACGCGCCTGTATGTGTCATCGTATCACGTGTGTATAATGGTTATAAAGCCTTTGTCATGGACCATACTACTGATGAAACACCGGCATTATTATGTATCATTCGCGGTCAAGTCATGCACGAATTGACTGGTCCTGACGTGGAATTACTACCAATGTTTTTTGAACATTATGATTTAGTCTTGTACAAAGAACGAATAAATGAAAATGCTATTCACAACTATAAATATACCCGTTTAGATAAAACCAGTAGTTTAGCGAATTTACCGCCGCCGAGTACGGTTCAGTTTGAGGATATAACGGTCCAGACAAATGGGAAAAAATATACGATTGATTTCGGAATTAATAATTTTTATGTAGTCGGTAATATTTTATGCGATAAAGAGTTTTTGCAATGGTATTTACAGACATATTTTAAAGCAGACCTGGTGGAGCCTTACACGTGTACTATTATGGATGCTGATATAAACTTTATCACAGTAGATGCGAGCAACCATATTGTGATCAGAACAGATGGCTATGATATTATAAGCGAAAAAACACAGTAGCGGTGATACATTTTACATATAAAATTGATATATATTATATATTAAAGGATATTAAAAACTAAATATAGTATATACTACAATGGATAATTCCATATCCACCAAAATGGACAACAACCTATCAGCAGGAGACACTACTACACACAATAAATTATATGATAAATGGACTTTATGGGGACACCTGCCCCATGACATAGATTGGACTCTGAAAAGTTACAAGCAAATTACCACGCTGGAGACTGTTGAACAAACAATTGCGTTATACGAAACGTTACCCGACAAAATGATTAATAATTGCATGTTATTTCTTATGCGTAAGGGCATTAATCCAATGTGGGAAGATCCGAAGAACCACAAGGGTGGCTGTTTCTCTTATAAAATAAACAACAAGAATGTAGCATCCGTTTGGAAAAATTTATCATATACTTTAGTAGGTGAAACACTGACTGAAGACAAGACTATACGCGCGAATATCAATGGCATTACGATTTCCCCGAAGAAGAACTTTTGCATTATTAAGATTTGGTTAGCGACTTGCGATTTTCAAAACCCGAAGACGATCGGTGAAATTATGGGAGGCATTACGGCCCAGGGTTGCTTGTTCAAAAAGCATATGTAATAAGCATATGTAATAAGCATATGTAATAAGCATATGTAATAAGCATATGTAATAAGCATATGTAATAAGCATAT